>ERZ1047472.471-NODE-471-length-36060-cov-19.980503_pt1 | contig 36060 bp, 29 predicted proteins | sample MGYA00383095_ERZ1047472 | MGnify/ENA primary metagenome ERZ1047472 (study PRJEB29581, sample SAMEA5548365) | metagenome | biome: marine; feature: coastal; material: water | depth 1 m | study: Short-term variability in the microbial, nano- and picoplankton... | reverse complement strand
AATTTTAGTTTATGTTATATCTTAATCCTGCGTAATAATTACTTCCAAAAATTGGGCCATATACAAATGTAGTGTCAAAATTTGAACCAAAAGGATTTTGAGCATCCAAAATTGGATTGTCTTGCCTTTGGTCTGTAATATTCTCTGCTCCCAGGTATATTTCAAACTTTGCACTAAAAACTCTAGTGACTTGGGTATTTAAGGTTCCTAATGAAGGACTATTTTGTGGAAGTCTGTAGGGAGCAGAATTGCTTTGAGTATTAGAGAATCTCTGAGAGCTGAGCCAGTTATAGGTTGCGTCAAATTTCCATTGCTGTTGTTTGTAGGGCTGTGTCTGGTAAGATAGATTTGCAAAAAAACGATGCTCGGGAGTCAGCGGCCTTGTTAATTTTCCAGTAGCGTAGCGTGTTTGTACATCATAGTACTTATAGGTTGTTTTGAAATCTAAACGCTCTAAAATAGCATAATTCAAGTCTATTTGAAGACTACTGGCCGTAGTTGCGTTTTGTGCATTGTAAAAACGAATTTGATTAGGATCTTCCCAGTCTACAACCACCTGGTTTTGGAAATCTGTTCTGTAAAAATCTACACTCACCTCAGCCTTGCGACCAAACACAGTAAATCCTTGCAAAAAAGACACTCCGTAATTCCAGGCAATCTCTGGATCCAGTCCATAAATAGGCCCACCATTATCTGTGATAGAGATAGCTCTAGAGGTTGCAAAAAGCGACTGGTTTTCTGTAAAAATAGTAGCGCTGCGCTTTCCTCTACCAAAAGAAGCTCTTAGTGCCGCTTTATTCCAAGGGGTATAACGCGCATGAAATCTAGGGGTAACAAAAGTGCCTAATAAATTATGGCTATCTACCCGAAGGCCAGATGTCATGGTAAAATTTTCTAAATCGTCAAATGAGTATTCAAAAAAAGCGCCAATGCTTTGCTCTGTCCTGTCATAGCTTGTGGTCTCTACCAGTTCTTTATAATCATCATAGGTAGCCGTAATACCTGTTTTAAAAGTATGCCTAGAATCACCAATGATAGAATTAAAAACACCGCTTACATACCCACTATCATGCAGTATGTTGTACTCACGTAATCCAAAATAAGAATTCTGCTCATGTCTATTCCCAGCTACTTGTAAACCAATAGATTGATAAGGTGCACTTGGAGTTACATACCCTAGTTTGGCGGTAAAACCAGCACGCTGGGTATCGATCTCTCCTCCCCAAAAATTGGTAGTACCAACATCTCTCTGAGGAACAAACTCTGTTTGACCAACTTGCTTATCATCTTTTAGATAATTAAGTGATATAAAACTTACTACACCTGTTTTTGGATTTGCATATTGCCAGCGGTTCATAAAATTTAATTGTTTAGCCAGCGGATTGTCAAGAAACCCATCTTTATTTCGGTCATTTTTTTTATCTCTGGCATTTCCGTGAAGGTACACCCCAGTGCTCCAAGTGTCTGTAATTTTTGTGTTTAGGTGCAAGTTTAATTCTTGTCTACCTCCCAAAGCACCAAAGGCATTTACAAATAATTTACTATCTGTAGCTGGCTTTACAAGCTCTGCATTAATCTGTCCTGCAATACTTTCAAAACTGTTTACAACACTCCCCGCCCCTTTGGTAATTTGTATACTCTCCACCCATGTTCCGGGTATAAAGCTAAGCCCATAGGCCTGAGAAGCGCCTCTTACAGAAGGTATATTCTCTGTGGTAATTACTGTATAAGGTGTGGTTAATCCTAACATCCGTATTTGCCGAACACCCGTTATAGCATCTGCAAAATTTACATCTATAGATGGATTGGTTTCAAAACTTTCTGAAAGATTACAACACGCCGCCTTTAAGAGCTCTGCGCTAGAAATGTTAATCACATTTTCTGACTTAAGATAAGATTTAGAGGTTGCTTTAATTCTTGAAGTTAAAATCACTTCATCAAGAGTTGCTTTGGGTTTCAACACATGTTTTACAAAGGTATTGGAGTTGGTAACAGAAATAGTATCTGTGGTATAACCCACGTAGCTTATCACTAATTTTGTATGCTCAGACGAATATTCAATGCTGAAATTTCCGTCGATATCTGTGACAGTTCCAACTTGAGAATCTAGCCAAAAAACATTAGCAAAAGGCAAGGGTACTTCTTTATTGTTTTGTAACTCTAGAATACTACCAGAGACTTTTTGTTGAGAAAAAACAAGCGCCGGTATAGTTAACAGTAGTAATAATATATGTTTCATTATATATGATGTTTCAATAAGATAAATGTGGCCATGAAAATCATGACGCTGTTTTCAATAAACGTGGCTTGGGTCATGGGGAGTTTTAAAACGGTCCCAAGACAGGCACATGTTATTTGTTTTTTTTGGACCAAGGCCATAGAAACACCAACGCTCGTGATACCCAAGACAATAACAGTGACAAGCAATGTTATTGGCACCTGTATTTGAGCCAACAACATAAACCCAAGAATCATTTCTAAAAAAGGATATACCATTGCGTATAAAGGTACCCTTTTTGCCAGCGGGTCATACATCGCAAATGACATGGAAAATCCTGATAAATCAAAAAACTTAAAAAGACTAAATAGTAAGAAAAACAAACCCATAAAATCTAGCATAAATGCTAATGGAGTAAAGTCTCTAAAATTTAAGGCGCCACTAATAAGTAACAAAAACCCAAAGATTAAAAACAAAGGTTTTAATTGCTGCAGCTTTGACTTTTTTGTTGTTTTTTTTGCACCATGCAGTATATTGTTTTGTGTTACAGGTTCAATTAATGAAAATTTGGAGGGAAGTGCCTCTTTAAAAAAACTAGTTTGTATAGCTGTATCCATACTTACCAAGGCGGTCCCTTTTTCAAGATCAATACGCACCCTGTTAACTCCTTCTAAGGACTGAAAAGCTCTTATTACAGAGTCCTTACAACCCTTACAAGTCATTCCTTTAATATGGTATGTTTGTGTCATTATTTTGAATTTAATATAAGATTACCAATGCCGCACTAAAATAAGTGTGCATATAGAAACAGTGCTGTCTGTAAAATAGCAGTTTGTGGTATCTTAAATTAAAAAGGTCTCTAGAAAGACTGGGATGTCTTTTACAAGAGGTGGCGGTCTATAAAGAGTATATACAACCTGTTTTTGGAGTTTTCGTATTTCAAAACCATCAGGGATAAAGGCCTTGTTTATAACATCTAATAAGGGTATAATTTGAAATTCAATAAGTGGCTGCTCCACAGTATCGTCAAACTCAACTTGAGTATACTGATTATTACAACAGGAGTGAGTGTCACTTTTGTGAGACTCATCACAAAGATCTTTTACTGCTGCCATACCACAAGATAACCGTTCTTGCCCTATGGTAACTTTTGCTATCATCTGGTGACCGCCACAAAAATGCTGAGCGTAGGTTATTCCTGTATTACTAATAAGTAACAGAAGGGTTAACAGTATAGATGTAAGTTGTTTCACAATTGTAAAATTACATAATTAGCAAACAGAGGTTATAAAATCTAGTTAATTTCTTTGTCTATCCTACCACATTTAAGCATTTTATCTCCAAAATACGGGTTTCTGATTTCTTTAGAATTACTGAGCCAATAGGCTCCTGTATTGTTAAAAGCCATGGGGCAATACTGTTTAAAAAAAGAACCTGTGGCCACATTATCTTCCAGTAATTTCTCTACACCGGCAGTTACTACAACAAATTTTTCACGTTGCAGGTGTATATCACTTGAAGTTGACATCTGCTCTAAGGCAGTAATTGTAGTTTTCTGGGCGTCCATTGAATCAATAACATCTTTTAGCATTAAAGAAGCCTTTGAGCTAAGACCAGCATCTGTATTTACTAATGAATTTTTTAATTCATTGTAGTAATAAAAAACCTTAGTGGCTTGTTTTGTTTTAAAAGTCACTTCCTGAATCTCTCCTGTTGTTATCTGCTGAGATGCAACTGGAGTAATTTTTAGGGCTGGTTGATCTGTTTTTGTTTCATTTTTACAAGAGAAAAGAAAAATTGATAACCCAATGTATAAACAATGTAATGCGCGTTTCATGTTTGTAATTTAGACAGCAAATGTACACAAAAACAAAAAAGCAAACCAAGGTGAGAAAAAACAAGAAAAGAAATTGGAGGGTATACCAACTTTAAAATATTTTTGCTTAAAAATTACCACCATGATTTTAGAAATTTTAAAACCCAAGCTTACTGTTATCATAGAGGATTCTTCCACAGGGGTTGACCAAAGATTACAAGATATTTGCAATCTGCTTACCCAAGAGGTATCTTATTATGATTGGGTGGGTTTTTATTTTGCAAATCATACCAAAAAAACACTCCATTTAAAAGCCTACAGTGGGGCGCCCACCGAGCATACCGTTATTGAGTTTGGAAAAGGTATCTGTGGCCAGGTTGCCATAAGCAATAAAAACTTTGTGGTGCCAGATGTAAAGGCGCAAGACAATTACATTGCGTGTAGCATTTCAGTAAAAGCAGAAATTGTAATACCGTTATTTAAAAATGGTGTTAATATTGGTCAAATAGACATAGACTCAAACACTCCAGATCCCTTCACAAAAGAAGATGAAAAATTTCTAACCTGGCTCAATGAAAAGGTAGCAACTATTTTGTAACCTTACATTCCAGTTCTAATGGCCTCAACAGGATCTAATTTAGAGGCAGAAATGGCAGGTAGTATACCAGAAATTAAACCTATTGCCGCAGAAACACCCGTTCCAATAATCATGTTTTTAACCGAGAGGACAAACTCAAAATCTCCTGCAATTGAAGAAGCTATAAGAGAGACAAAATAAACCAAAACTAGCCCTATAACACCACCAATTAGAGCAAGAATTACGGCTTCAAATAAAAATTGAAATAATATAAATTTATTTTTTGCACCAAGAGATTTTTGAATTCCAATCAAATTGGTACGCTCCTTCACACTCACAAACATGATGTTTGCAATTCCAAAGCCGCCAACAAGTAAAGAGAAGAAACTTATAAAAAGTCCAACTAGGTTTAAAGTACCTATGATATCATCTATTACATCTGCAAACCCTTGTAATTGATTCACGAAAAAATTGTCTACCTCATCTGGCCTTATACCCCTTTTAATCCTCAGGCGCTGCTTTAATAGTGCAATAAACTCATCATTATCAATACCCTTTTCTGGTTTGATAACAATAAAAGGTAATACCCTTCTGTTGTTTTCTCCATAAATTCTTCTAATTACATTAGAGGGTATGAATATAGAAGTGTCTTTAGAATTTCCAAAGAGAGGGCTACCTTGTTTTTCCAGTACACCAATCACAATAAATTTCATTCCGTATAGGCGTATTTTTTTTCCTAGAGCATAGGCACTATTATCAAATAACGATGCTGCAATCTCATCACCCAGAACTATTACTGGTGTTCCGCTGTTGGACTCTGCTTCATTAAAAAACCTTCCCTGAGCCAATTGTAGAGATTCAATATCATAATAACCTTCTGTAACTGCCCCAACCTCAACATTACTCACTGTATTATCTTCAAACTTAACTGTTGTTGGGGCAACATTTAGGGTAAATGAGGCGGCCTTTAAATTTGGAACGGCGTCCATTAAAAGTTTGTATTCTTCAAAACTTACATCTGGAAACTGTTCTCTTTTCCAACGAGGTATCTCTGTGGGGCCAAAAGAAAATCTTGCCAAGAAGATAGTAGAGTTATCTAAAGAGCTAATACTTCCCTCAATTTCATTTTTTAAGGAATCGACCGCAGCTAGCACTGCAATAATTGAAAAGATCCCGATGGTAACTCCAAGCAAGGATAAAAAGGTTCTCAATTTATTGTTCACAAGGGCACCTACAGCAAAAAATAAACTTTCTTTAAGGACCCTAAGATAAATTAACATAGTAGCTTTTTTAGTGTAGTGTAAACTAGGTAAATGAGTTGTAAATCTATGCTGTTTCCATGAAAATATTTCTCGTCAAAACGTATAAATTTTTAATTTTATAAAGTTATGAAATGCCTATTAACAAATCAAAAATATCATGAACATACTAAACAAAGGCATAACAGGTTCTTTTGTATAAAAATTAGTTAATCTCAACCAGAAAGTAAGTCGCAAAGTGATTAATTTTGTTACAAATAATAGGTCTTATTATGTATTTTTACGCTTATCAAACACGCTTAATTACACTTTATAAAAACTACCCTAATAATGAGTGATCTCAAAAAAATATCTTCGGCTTTAATATCAGTATTCCATAAAGACGGATTAGCCCCTATTGTGCAAAAACTAAATGATCTTGGAGTTAGTATATACTCAACCGGAGGTACCCAAAAATTTATAAATGATTTAGGTATTGATGTGATTGCCGTTGAGAGCGTTACAGACTATCCGTCCATATTGGGTGGACGTGTTAAAACGCTACACCCTAAAGTATTTGGAGGTATTTTAAACAGGCAAGAAAACCCTTCAGACAGGGAGCAAATGCAACAATACAACATCCCTCAGTTGGACGTTGTTATTGTAGATTTATACCCTTTTGAGAAAACAGTATCCAGTGGGGCTACACAAGAAGATATTATAGAGAAAATTGATATCGGTGGCATCTCACTAATTCGTGCAGCTGCAAAAAATTTCAAAGACACCATTTGCGTATCTTCCATGGAAGATTACACTGAATTTCTAGATCTCATTTCACAAAACCATGGCACTATCTCCATGGCAGCCAGAAAACATTTTGCTGCAAAAGCTTTTAATGTTTCCTCTAACTATGACACTGCAATTTTTAATTATTTTAATACCGATCAAGAAATTTCGGCGCTTAAAATTTCACAAACTAAGGGCAATGAACTACGGTACGGTGAAAACCCGCACCAAAAAGGATACTTTTTTGGGGATTTTGACCAAATGTTTGATAAACTCCACGGAAAAGAACTGAGCTACAACAATCTTTTGGATGTTGATGCAGCCGTAAATTTAATGAATGAATTTAGGGGGGAGCTACCCACATTTGCTATTTTAAAACACAATAATGCTTGTGGTTTTGCGCAAAGAGACACCCTTCACAAGGCCTATATTGACGCATTGGCAGCAGATCCTGTTTCTGCCTTTGGAGGCGTTTTAATAGCCAACACGCAAATTGATGCAGCTACAGCAAATGAAATTCATACATTGTTTTGTGAGGTTGTTATTGCACCCTCTTTTGCGGATGATGCCATTGAAATTTTAAAAGGAAAGAAAAATAGAATTTTGTTGATACAAAAACAAGTTACACTTTCAAAAACAACAGTTAGAACATGCCTCAATGGAACCTTAGTTCAAGACAGGAATACCATTACAGACACCCAAGAAGGAGTTAGTTACCCAACAAGTAAAAAACCTACCTCTCAAGAGATGAAAGATTTACTTTTTGCATCCAAAATTTGCAAGCATACCAAATCCAATACAATTGTACTGGCAAAAAATGGTCAATTATGTGCCAGTGGAACAGGACAAACCTCTCGTGTAGACGCCTTAAATCAAGCAGTTGAAAAAGCAAAAAACTTTAATTTTGATCTTCAAGGAGCTGTAATGGCAAGTGATGCCTTTTTTCCTTTTCCTGATTGTGTAGAAATTGCCCATACCGCAGGAATAACTGCTGTGATACAGCCAGGAGGCTCTATAAAAGACCAGTTAAGTATTGATTTTTGTGACGCGAATAATGTTTCAATGGTATTTACAGCAACTCGTCATTTTAAGCATTAAATTTTAGTACATTTGTGTAAGAGGCTAAACAATAACGTATAATTAAAACACCACAATAACATCCATGGGATTTTTTGATTTCCTTACTGAAGAAATTGCCATAGACCTAGGTACGGCAAACACGCTTATTATTCATAACGATAAAGTAGTGGTAGATGCGCCGTCTATCGTTGCACGTGATCGTGAAACTGGCAAAATCTTAGCCGTTGGTAGAGAAGCTGCATTAATGCAAGGAAAAACTCATGAAAATATTAAAACCATTAGACCTTTAAAGGATGGTGTAATTGCAGATTTTGATGCAAGTGAGAAAATGATTAACGTTTTTATCAAAGACATACCAGCATTAAAGAAAAAATGGATTACTCCATCACTTAGAATGGTAATATGCATACCAAGTGGTATTACAGAAGTTGAGATGCGTGCTGTAAAAGAAAGTGCAGAACGTGTAAACGGAAAAGAAGTATACCTAATTCACGAACCAATGGCTGCGGCTATTGGTATTGGAGTAGACATTATGCAACCAAAGGGAAATATGGTGGTAGATATTGGAGGTGGTACTACAGAAATTGCGGTAATAGCCCTAGGAGGTATTGTTTGTGATAAGTCTGTAAAGGTTGCCGGAGATGTTTTTACCAATGATATTGTGTATTACATGCGTACCCAACACAATTTATATGTTGGAGATAGAACTGCCGAAAAAATAAAAATACAAATAGGAGCTGCCACTGAGGATCTTGAACTTCCACCAGAAGAGATGGCCGTACAGGGTCGTGATCTACTTACAGGAAAACCAAAACAAGTGATGACTGGATACCGTGAAATTGCAAAAGCACTTGACAAATCTATCCTAAGAATCGAAGACGCTGTGATGGAAACCTTATCACAAACACCTCCAGAACTAGCTGCAGACATATACAACACTGGTATTTATCTAGCGGGCGGAGGATCAATGCTAAGAGGTCTAGACAAACGTTTATCTCAAAAAACAGACCTACCTGTATACATTGCAGAAGATCCATTGAGAGCTGTTGTGCGTGGAACAGGTATTACCCTTAAAAACCTTCCCAAATACAAAAGCGTGTTAATTGGTAAAGGATAACAAATGGTGATACAATGATTATTTGATTTGTATCAAAAATCATCTGCATTAAAAACATTCATTAAAATAGTATTTCTTGACACGATAAATTCATGCAGCAAATTATTTCATTCTTTATTAAGAACAAAAATTTTCTGTTGTTTGCCGTATTGTTTTTAATTTCCTTTATTCTAACACTTGAGTCTCATTCCTACCACAATAGCAAACTTGTAAGTTCTACAAATTTTTTTAGCGGTAAAATCTACAAAGTAAGCTCCTCTATCACAGATTATTTTGACCTCAAAGAGCAAAACAAATCCCTCCTAGAGCAAAATAGTATGCTTTTAGAATTTCAAGCAAATAGCACCAAATCTAGGTCACAAAAAATGTTGGATAGTACCCTATCAAGAAACTTTAGTTTTACTGATGCCATGGTCATTAACAATGTGTATGGTAAAACAAATAATCACATTACCATAGACAAAGGCCACAATGACTCTCTAGAGGTGGATATGGGTGTTATAACCTCCAAGGGTCTGGTCGGTATTGTTAACAAAACAAGTGGTAAATACGCCAGGATACAATCTGTGTTAAACACAAGAAGTCAAATTAATGCACAACTCAAAAAATCAAAACATTTTGGATTTTTAACCTGGAACACACAAAACCCTCATGTTGTACAACTCACAGAAATCCCTAAATTAGCGCCTATTGCTATTGGAGACACAATTATTACTGGAGGGAATTCTTCCATATTCCCTAAGGGTATTTTAGTGGGCAGTATTGCAAACTATACCCTAGAGAATAACGATAGTTATACCGTAGATGTAAAACTTTTTAATGACATGACTAATCTAAGCCATGTGTATGTAATTAAAAACAAAAACAAACAAGAGATTATTCAACTTCAATCCAATAACGATGCAGAATAATCAAATCTTTATAAATACAGTTCGCTTTTTTATTTTAATGCTATTGCAAGTCATTGTATTAAACCACATTAATTTGCTTGGGTATGTAAATCCATATGCATATATAATTTTTATACTATTGTTCCCCTTTGATGGAAACAAGACACTGCTCATTTTGTTAAGTTTTTTATTAGGTCTTTGCATTGATATGTTTTCAGATTCTGGGGGTGTTCATGCAGCTGCTTGTGTTCTTATTGGTTTTTTACGGCCTATTTTACTGAAATTTTCTTTTGGTGTGAGTTATCAATACAATGCAGTAAAATTAAATAAAGTTACTTTCAAAGAACGATTGTTATACATCATACTTATGGTGTCTATACATCATTTTATGTTGTTTAGTTTAGAAGTTTTTAGCCTATCTCATATTTCTTTAATACTCAAATCAACACTATTTTCTGGAATATTCAGTACACTGCTAATTTTATGCATACTACTTTTATTTAAAAGAAAAGAAAACTAGAAACGTTAAATAAATAAGCACCACTGATATATAAAATGAGAAAATTTTTATTGCTTTTTATTGTTCTTGTTACTGCCTTTGTATTTGCAGGGAGGTTGTTTTATCTGCAAATTTATGACACTTCTTTTGCAAAGCTTTCTGAGAATAATGCTGTAAAAACAGTGTATGATTTTCCACAAAGAGGCTATATATTTGACAGAAATGGTGCCTTATTGGTTCAAAATCAGCCTTCCTATGATGTAATGGTGATACCAAGAGAGGTTAAAGATCTTGATACTTTAGCTATTTGTGAATTACTTGACATATCAAAAGACAAATTTCTAAAGAAACTAGCTCGAGCAAAACGATATTCTCCTCGTTTGGCATCACCAATGGTGCCACAGCTTACTAAAGAAGAATATGCCTCTTTGTCTGAAAAAATACATAAGCATCATGGCTTTTTTATTCAAAAAAGATCACTGAGAGACTATGAGGTTTCACACTCGGCAAATGTTCTTGGATATATTAGAGAAGTAGATCAAAATATTATTGACAGAAACCCTGCCTATGAATTAGGAGAAATAATAGGGATGACTGGCATCGAAAAACAATATGAAGAAATTTTACGAGGGACAAAAGGAGTAAAATACATTCAAAAGGACAGATTTAATAGAGATATAGGTGCCTACAAAAACGGTGTTTTTGACACACTCCCAAAACGCGGAAAAGATATCACTCTCACTATTGATGCCACACTTCAGGCCTACGGAGAAAAACTATTTACCAACAAAAGAGGAGGTATTGTTGCCTTAGAACCATCATCGGGAGAGATTTTATCTCTGGTAACTGCACCCTATTATGATCCTGGATTATTGGTGGGTAGAGAACGCTCAGAAAATTTTACCAAACTTTATTATGACACCATAGCCATCCCACTTTTTGACAGAGGTCTTAAAGCAGAATACCCTCCAGGTTCTCCATTTAAAACCCTAACAGCACTTATTGCCATGCAAGAAAATGTAGTGAGACTTAATGAACAAATTGAATGTCGCGGTGGGTATTATTATGGAAAAAGAGGTCGTAAATTAGGATGCCATGAGCACAAAAGCCCAATAAATTTACAGGGAGGAATTGCCAAATCTTGTAACACCTATTTTTGTACCGTTTACAAACGTGTGATTGAAAAATATAATACCCCACAAAAGGGGATTGATAATTGGAGAAATCATTTAGTAAGTTTTGGCCTTGGAAACTACCTTGGATATGATTTACCCGTAGGCAGTAAGGGTAAAATACCCAATTCAAAAACCTATGACGCTAAATATCCAAACAACAACTGGTATGCAACAGCTACCATTTCAAATGCTATTGGCCAAGGAGAGGTGCTATTAACCCCCATACAGATGGCAAACTTTACAGCAGCCATAGCAAATAGGGGTTGGTGGGTACGCCCTCACATGATTAAAAAAATACAAGATCATGATACCATAAATAAAAAGTTTAACCGCATAAACAAAACGAGTATAGAGCCCAAGTACTTTGATCCCATTATAGAAGGCATGCATGATGTATATAGAGACGGAACAGCTTCTTTTTTAAAAATACCTGACATAGAAATTTGCGGAAAAACCGGAACTGCAGAAAACTTTAAAAAAATTGATGGCCGTGTAAAACAACTTACAGATCACTCTGTTTTTGTTGCCTTTGCTCCGAAAGACAACCCGAAAATTGCCATTGCTGTTTTTGTTGAAAACGGTTATTGGGGTGCGCGTTGGGCAGGAAGAATTGCCAGTTTAATGATAGAAAAGCACATAAAAGGTGAAATCACTAGAAAAGATATGGAGACATTTGTTTTAAACGGATCTTTGGAAGAGGAGTACAACAAACCTTATGCTGGAGGGCCCTTTAAAATCAATCAATAATGGCTGGAATAAAAAACACTTTAAAATTTGATTGGATTCTTATCCTGCTATTTTTATCTCTGGTAAGTATTGGGTGGGTAAACATCTATTCTGCATCATACAGCGAATCTGGAGGTAGCTTTTTTGACTTTAGCAATATTTACACCAAGCAGCTACTTTGGATTTTTCTTAGTTTTATACTTATCACATTTATTTTAGCCCTTGAAGCCAAGTTTTATGAACGGTTCTCAAGTATAATTTACCTGGTTTCATTACTCACACTTCTGGGGCTGTATGTGTTTGGAAACAATGTAAACGGCGCTACATCGTGGTATTTAATTGGACCAGCAAGTATACAACCTAGTGAGTTTGCCAAAGCCGCTACTGCCCTGGCTCTCGCAAAATATGCCAGTGATATCCAAACCAACATGGATGCCTTTAAAGATCAACTCAAAGCATTTATTATTCTGGCCCTTCCTGCTATTTTTATTATTCCACAGCCAGATCCGGGAAGTGCCTTAATTTATGTTGCTTTTATTTTCCCTTTGTACAGAGAGGGTCTCCATTTTGTCTATTTATTGCTTGGTTTTTTTGCCGCAGCACTTTTTGTCGGGACGTTGCTTGTAGGTGCTCCCTGGATTGGTCTTTTAGTAGGGCTAATAGCCATGGGTATCTTTCTTAAAAATAAAAAACAAAAGCAAAAGCCCTCCGGTTTTAAATATGCAACCATTGCCATTGCGTGTATTAGTTTTGCTTTTTCTGTGAGTTATATATTTAACAATGTTTTCGAACAACGACACAGAGATAGATTTAATATTGTGCTAGGAAAAGAAATAGACACCAAAGGGATTGGCTACAACACCAACCAAAGTGAAATTGCTATTGGAAGCGGTGGATGGTTTGGTAAGGGTTGGACACAAGGCACACAGACCAAAGGAAATTTTGTGCCAGAACAACATACAGACTATATATTTAGCACCGTGGGTGAAGAATGGGGTTTTATAGGTAGTCTAGGGGTGGTTATTTTATTTATCTTTTTGATAATAAGAGTCCTTGTACTGGCAGAGCAGCAAAAGAGCCAATTTGCGCGTATATATGGCTATAGTGTAGGAGCTATCCTTTTCTTTCACTTTTTTATAAATGTAGGGATGGTAACTGGGTTATTCCCTACCGTGGGTATTCCGCTCCCATTCTTTAGCTACGGTGGGTCTGGACTATGGGGTTTTACTATTTTACTCTTTATTTTTGTAAGACTTGATGCCTCAAATTATTACTATACCTAAAGAGTATTAATTTTTAACATCTAGGGCATCCCTAAGGGCATTACCCACCAACATAAAAGCGGTTACTAAACTCATAATTGCTAGACCTGGAATAATTGCCAGATAAGGCTTACCCAACACAATATAGCTGTAATGATCTTTTATAATACCTCCCCAGCTAGGCATTGGAGGTTGGGCTCCAATGCCCAAAAAGCTAAGCCCACTCTCTATAAGGATTGCCCCTGCAAAATTTGCAGCGCTAATGATAATAACTGGCGCCATAATATTGGGTAGTATGTGTTTTGTGATAATTCTATAATCTGTAAAACCCAGTGCTCTGGCAGCTGTCACATACTGCTTTTGTTTTACACTCATTACCTGTCCTCTGACTACTCTTGCAACCTCAACCCACATGGTGAGCCCTACGGCTATAAAAACTTGCCAAAAACCTTTTCCAAGAGCCAATGTAATGGCAATAACCAACAAAAGAGTTGGAATAGACCATGTTACATTGATAATCCACATTATTATGGCATCTGCCTTCCCACCAAAATAACCTGCAATAGCTCCCAATGAAACACCAATTAGTAATGATATAAAAACTGCTACAAAACCAATTGCTAAAGAAATACGTATACCAATTAACATTCTACTGAGTAGATCTCTGCCGTATTTATCTGTGCCTAACAAAAATGTTTGTTCTCTGATATATTTGTTTGGAATCTGGCTTGGAGCCGCAAGATTTGGAAACTGATCAAGTGAAAATTCTTTTGTAAGTCCAGAACCATCCTCAGTATATTGTGAGATAGAAATACCATTTTCTAAAATACTGTAACTACTTATTGGTATTTCTGTAGTCGCGTTTTTACTGCCAAAGAAAAAAGTGTAAAGATTCTTTTTTGGAGCCACCCCAGCAGGTAACACAAGCATGGTAACATTAAATCCTGGTGCCTTGGAATGAATAGACAAGTGCATTTGATTTGCATTTTCACTGTTATCTGGCGCCAAAGCATAAGCAAAAGTTGCCACTAGTACAGCCAATGTTAAAAAAGCAACACTTAACATTCCCCAAAAGTTTTTACAAAACTTTTGAAAGGCTAATTGTGATAATGATGTGGCTTTTTTCACAAAGTAAATGTAGCAAAACTTAAACAATTCTAAGGCAGAAAAAAACCTGCTACAATCATCAGATAATAGCAGGTTTTAGTAATGGTACTAAATTTTTAGTTTTTCAATTTTAATGTATTTCCATTTTTTATACTGGCTTGTTTTAAATCTTGCAAAACACTAATTGCCTCCTCAACGTACACATCTTTGGTTAGATTTTTATGCCATCTTTTACGTTTCTCAACCAAAGTAGTGTCTTCTCGCATTAAAACCAGCTCATCAGCCAGTGAGCGATAACTTAATTTGTTATCATAGGTATCTAAAGAGTCAAATTTCTTTACAGCTTCCTTATTTTCATCTATCTGCTTGCTGTAGGCAGTTAGATTAAGGGTCACATCCATTTGGTCACGACGCGCTTTGATATACATTGCATTTTGTTCGATAAGCTTTAATTGATTGTTTTGAGCAATGCGCAATTTACTTTTATCTACAGTTGCCTGATAGTCAATATAACCCTCCCAAAGTTTATAGGTAGCTGGAGTAATTTTATCATAAGGCAATGGATTGTCATAATCTCGCTCTCCAACATCAAAATAACTGTACCGATCTGGCATCACCACATCACTTTTAACGCCTTCTAACTGCGTAGAGCCCCCGTTTACTCTATAAAACTTTTGTGTGGTTAACTTCAATGCACCCATGTCACCTTGATCATTTTTACGCAACCATCTGTTTAAATCTACTACATTTTGAACCGTACCCTTTCCGTAAGTTTGCTTGCTTCCAATTATAATAGCTCTTTTGTAATCTTGCATGGCAGCAGCCAAAATCTCTGAGGCAGATGCAGAAAGCTCGTTTACTAAAATAACAAGAGGGCCCTCCCACACAATGGCAGGGTCTTGATCTTCTAAAACATCTTTTGAACCATCACTACTTGCAACTTGTACAACTGGACCCTTTTTAATGAAAAGACCTGCAATATCTACTGCCGTTCTGAGTGAACCTCCTCCATTGTTTCTTAAATCTAGCACCAAACCTTCTATCCCCTCTTTCTTGAGACTGAGGATTTCTTCTTTAATATCTGTAGCTGCATTACGCTCCTTATAGTTTTGCATGTTAAAATAAAATGCAGGCAAATTAATGAGGCCATACGTGTTCTTTTGCTTGGTAATTATGGTAGATTTTGCATAGGTTTCTTCCAACTCTACGACATCACGTGTAATTGTTTCTTCTCGTATTGATCCATCTACTCCCTTTACCGTAAGTATTACCTTTGAGCCCTTGGGTCCTTTAATTAATTTAACAGCATCATCAATTCTCATCCCAACAATACTTACCGGCTCCAGTTCATCTTCTTGTCTAACTTTCAATAATACATCCCCTACCTCTATATGTTCGCCACGCCAAGCGGGACCGCCACTAATAACCTCCATTACATTTATATAGTCTTTCTTTTTTTGAAGCCTAGCTCCTACACCTTCAAGTTTTCCTGACATACGCTGATCGAAACGATCTTTGTCTGGAGGCGCCATATAATTGGTATGTGGGTCAAACTGTTCTACAATTGTGGTTAAAAAAATTGCAAAATAATCTTTGCGTTGCAAATCATCTGTAAAATCATAATACTCCTCTAAGTTTGTTTGGGTTGAAGCTCTTGATTTTTCTTCTAATTCTTTATCTGTTAAATCCTCGTTTACACTGGCAATATACTTTTTTGACTCTTTAAGAGCAGCAGCCTTTCTTTGATCTGCGGTTTGTTTTTCTTCTAAAAAATCATAATAGGTGGAGATGGTAGAAAACTTTAATTGTTTTCTCCAACGCTCCTGCAATTCCTTTTTGGTTGTTGCATAACTTGAGGCATCATAATCCACATTGATGATTTCATCTTTTGAATAATCAAAAGCACTACTAAGTGCATTTTGATATAGTGTTTTTGACTCTTCCATACGCAGCACCAGACGGCTGTAAACCAAATTAAAAAAAGACAAATCTTTTATTTTTAATTGATCATCAATCTGTAGTTTGTACTGCTCAAATTCTTGAATATCTTGCTCTAAAAAATAACGTTTGATAGGATCTACCCCATCAATAAACTTAGTGTATACAGCCATAGAAAAAGCATCGTCCATACTTGGGGATGCATAATGCCATTTTTCAAGAACATAGGTTACCAGATCAATTAAAAGTTTGTCTTTTTCTGGATTATCAAAGCTTTTGGTGGTAAAGCTGCAAGATGCCGCCGCTACAAAAACTGCCAACAAGAGTACTTTAAAATTCTTTTTCATCAATTGCATATACTGTCTTTTTAAGTAAGGTTAAAAATATATAAAAAACCATGCCAAGCCGCTTTATAATTCCTATTTTTTTGTTAATAGATGGCTAAAAATTGTTATTTTTCTCAATGTATATACATACAATTAATAACTGTATTTTTGTAATAGAAATAAAGCACCAATGAACGCAAAAAAACCATTAATTTTAGTCACTAATGACGATGGCATTACGGCCCCAGGAATTAGAGCACTCATTGAAATAGCAACTACTTTTGGAGACGTTGTTGTGGTAGCACCTGACGCGCCCCAAAGTGCAATGGGCCATGCTATAACCATTAACGACACCATATATTGTAATAGTATAATAATTGATAAAGGTGCTCCTCAAAAAGAATATAGCTGCAGCGGTACTCCTGTTGATTGCGTGAAAATTGCTATCAATGAATTACTAGACAGAAAACCAGACATGTGCCTAAGTGGTGTAAACCATGGCAGTAATTCTTCTATCAATGTGATATATAGCGGTACGATGAGTGCAGCTGTTGAGGCTGGAACCGTCGGGATTCCATCTATCGGGTTTTCTTTACTAGACTACTCCTTAGAGGCAGATTTTGAACCTGCAAAAAAATACATCAAACTAATGATTGAAAAATGTCTTACTCAAGGACTCCCCTCGGGAGTTGTCCTTAATGTAAACATCCCAAAACTATCTGAAGAGAAAATTAAGGGCATAAAAGTGTGCAGACAAGCAGATGCCTATTGGCAAGAAAAATTTGACAAAAGAACAAGCCCTCTGGGCAAAGATTATTACTGGCTTACAGGAGCATTTATCAACAAAGACAAAGGTGAAGATACAGATGAATGGGCACTTGCCAATGGATACGTATCTGTGGTACCCGTTCAATTTGATTTAACTGCTCACCACGCCATAAAAGACATTAATACCTGGGATTTATAGATGAAAAAACAACTAACAATAGGCTTTCTAACGGGGATCATTGCAAATGCTGTGGGAGTAGCTATATGGATAGCTGTTATATCCTTTATAAAAGGAACAAGCTTCTCAGAGGTTTTTAATTTTTATATACAAACTGGAGACACATGGGCAGTACTTACTTTAGGCGCTTTACCAAACCTGGCATTGTTTTTTGGTTTTTTAAAGTTTGATAAAGAGTATAGGGCTAGAGGTGTTGTAATAGCTACATTTATGACAGCCATTACAGCATATATATTATATTTTAATTAATTTTTGTTTCTGAAAATCTAGAACGATACACCATATGAAGTATTATATCATTGCAGGAGAGGCCTCAGGAGATTTACACGGTGCAAATCTGATCAAATCAATAAAGGGTAAAGACTCAGAAGCTAGTTTTAGGTTTTGGGGCGGAGATTTAATGCAACAACAAACCAAAGGTCTTGTAAAACACTACAGAGATCTTGCTTTTATGGGGTTTATTGAAGTTCTTTTTAACCTAAGAACTATTTTTAAAAACATATCAATTTGTAAAAAAGATATAACGAGCTTCCAACCAGATGTGATAATTTTTATTGACTATCCTGGATTTAATTTGCGTATTGCCAAATGGGCAAAGAAAGAAGGTTTTAAAACACATTATTATATTTCTCCTCAAATATGGGCCTGGAAAGAAGGAAGAATCAAAGACATCAAAACAGATGTGGATGCCATGTACGTTATTCTTCCCTTTGAAAAAGATTTCTACCAAGACAAACATAATTTTCCTGTACATTTTGTTGGACATCCCCTTATTGACGCAATTAGCAATAGAGAAAAAACAACCACAGAGGCATTTGCCGCTGTTCATGGGCTAGACCAAAGACCCATTATTGCACTGCTGCCAGGAAGCAGAAAGCAAGAGATATCAAAAATGCTGCGTATAATGCTCTCTATTACAAAAGACTTTGAAAACTACCAATTTGTAATAGCGGGAGCCCCTAGTCAGCAGGCGTCATTTTATGCGCCTTTTTTAAACAAACAAAATGTACATCTATTGTTAAACAAAACCTATGATTTACTAACTGTATCTCATGCGGCGCTTGTAACCTCTGGAACAGCTACCCTAGAAACAGCACTCTTTAAAGTGCCACAAGTTGTTTGCTACAAAGGAAACGCGATATCTGTAGCCATAGCAAGGCAAGTTGTTAAGCTTAAATACATTTCTTTGGTAAATCTTATTTTAGATAAAGAGGTGGTTACAGAGCTCATCCAGGGAGATTTTAACACCCAACGCTTGTCCAAAGAACTCAATAAGATCCTAGACAAGGACAATAGAGCTTCGTTGCTTAAATCTTACGGGGTCTTAGAGCAAAAACTTGGAGGAATTGGCGCAAGTGATACCACAGGGCAGTTAATAGTTGACGCGGTAAGGTAAAAAGTTACAATCATCATTAAAAGCAAATTTGCGCAACTCAAAACAAAGCGGTTTATAAAAATTTAGTACTTTTAAAACAGCTCCCGTTGTTATAGGTCATTGTTACCTATAGTTTGAAACATTCCAACGTATTTATAATTTTAACAGCCATAGCGCTAGCTATGGGGATTACCATTGGTTTTTTTAAGGCCTATTGCCTGCCGGTATTACTGCCAGTGGTTTGTTTGCTACTTGTGGTAATGGGTGTTTTTTGGTACACAAATAAAAATAGCTTTTATAACACCCCATGGTTTGGGGTCATACTGTGTCTGTTTTTTATAGCTGTTGGGTGTTATCGCTATCAAAATACAATTCCTGCATTTCAACAACAGCATTATATTCATAGCCTAAGGCAAGAAAAACAAGTAGTACAACTACAGATTACAGAAGTCTTAAAACCAAACACCTTTAATTATAAATACAGAGCCACCGTAGAGGCTGTAGATGGGGTTGTGTGTATAGCAGACATCATTTTCCTGGTTACCAAAGATAGTGTAGCAAAACCTCTTAGTATTGGTACAAAAGTTATAATAAATGAGAAAATAACTCCTATAATTGGGGCAAAAAACCCTTACCAATTTGATTATGCTTCTTATGTAAAACATCAAGGTATATACCATGAAATTAATAGCAAATACTCTGAGATTTTAAAACTAGAAAAAGTAGCGCCCTCTATAAAAGGATATGCAGAACAACTCAGAAACTACTGCGTCTATAAATTAGCACAGACAAACATTGCTCACAAACAACTGGCCGTTATACAGGCATTGGTATTAGGACAAAAAAGTGCATTAGACAAACAACTATATCAAAGTTATGCAGCGGCAGGAGCTATTCACATATTGGCGGTTTCTGGATTACATGTGGGTATATTATATGCTATTTTACTAGTGCTATTTGCTCCTGTAACTAGACTTAAAAAAGGAGAGGTAATTCGGAGTGTTTTTATTGTTTTACTCTTGTGGTGTTATGCTCTTTTTACAGGGTTGTCTACCTCTGTATGTAGAGCAGTTACCATGTTTAGTTTTTTTGCTTTTGCACAATCTTTGGGAAGAAAAACCAGTACTATTAACACCCTTAGTTTGTCATTTATTTGCTTACTTTTTTATAACCCTTTGTATTTGTTCCAGGTTGGGTTTCAATTAAGCTACCTAGCCGTTTTATCGATTATTACAATACAGCCCAAACTCTCAAGTTATTATACCCCTAGCAATAAACTTGCTGAAATTTTATGGAATACCACAACCGTTACCATTGCTGCTCAAATTGGTCTTGGACCATTAACCATCTATTATTTTAATCAATTTCCAGGATTATTTTTTATTACAAATACTATTGTGTTGCCGTTACTAGGGGTGATATTGAGTATTGGCTTTGTGGTGGTACTTCTTGGATGTCTTAATATCCTGCCAGTAAGTATAGCAAAGATCTATGGAGGTATAATAACCCTACTCAATGATTTTATTACTTGGGTAGCAGCGCAAGATGCTTTTTTGTTTAAAGAAATTTATTTCCCTAGTCCGCTTTTATGTATAAGTTATGGTGTAATAATATGCGTGTTGTGGTTATGCCGAAAGTGGAATTTTAAAAACCTGGTGCTTTGCCTGGGATCTTTCGCAATTGCGGTAGGATTTTTAACAATGAGGAAGGTTTATCCAACACCGGAGCACCTTGTAGTATTTCACAAACACCAACAAACACTCCTTGCTGTGAAACAAAAACACCAAGTAACTTTGTTGGTGCCAGATAGTATAACTCCAGGGCTTGAAAGACTGATTTCAAGTTATAAAACAGCCCATAACAACATATACAACAGACAAGAAAAAATACCTAGAGTATTTACATACAAAGACATTCCCATTTTAATTTTAGATAGTGTTGGGATATTTCCCAGAGGCATCCAAAAACCAGTAATTGTATTAACTCAAAATACACAAATACATTTAGGGCGTTTTATTGACAGTATATCACCCAGGCGTATTATAGCAGATGGAAGTAATTACAAAAGTTATGTAGATCGCTGGAGAAAAACATGCAATGAAAAAAAAATCCCTTTTCATAGCACCTATGAAAAGGGAGCTTTTATATGGCAATAAGCATTAGTTTGATTTAAAGGTACCTTTAAAATTCTTTTGATAGATTTCCCACTGTGCTCTGGTGGTAATTTCTTTGTATATATCTGTGACAATCATTTTTAAAAACACTTCTAGTTCTTGAGGGGTGTAGTACCCTACTATAGATTGTATTAGTGTACCATCACTCTCAAAAAATGTCAAACTAGGATACCCTTGAAGCTTTAAGGCATCTGCAAAAAAATGAGTAGCATTTCTACCTGGTTTACCCGCTCTGTAATTTGGGTTTGTGTAGGTAAACCCTTTATATGTAATAGGGTCCTTGCCTTCTGCATTAAACTTGACAGGATAGAAATATTTATTTATATAAGCAATCACATCTGGATTACTAAACGTGTTTTTATCTAAGAGTTTACAAGGGCCGCACCAGGTGGTGTAGACATCCATAAATATTTTCTTGGGTGTTTGCTTCTGTGCAAGCAGCGCTTGGTCCATAGACAGCCAAGCTATTTCTTGAGCTTTAAGGGTTGCTGTAGAGATTAAAAAAACGAGAAATAAAATTACTTTTTTCATTGGGTATAGTAAACAAAAAACGTTCCATAAATGGAACGTTTTTTATAAAAGTTAATTGTATAATTAACGAATTCCATGCATTTTTTTCAAAAGCATTTTATTAAGCATAAGCATTACAATCCCTGCAGATATTGGTATTAAGGTAAATATCATAAAGAAATAAGAAAGTCCCTTTTCTTCAAGAATTGGATCCATGTAGCTTCCTGTAATTCCCGCAGCAGTATTTGCAATAAAATTAGCAATAAACCAAACTCCAAACATCAAACCAATAAGCTTTGCTGGCGCGAGCTTGCTTACGTAAGACAGACCTACTGGAGAAATACACAACTCACCAAGAGTGTGCAATAAGTAAGCCAAAATCAAGAAAATCATACTCACAGAAGCGGTTTTTGCCCCAAGAGGAATCTCTAAAGAACCATAAGCTAATACACCAAATCCAAGACCAAGTAATATCAATCCAAGAGCAAACTTCACAGGTCCGGTAGGATTTAATTTACTTGCCCATATTTTAGAAAATAAGGGTGCAAAAGCAATGATAAAGAAAGAATTTAAAATTCCAAACCAAGAAGCCGGCACCTCTGAGGACTCAGAAACCCATTCTCGTTGTAACATCCAAATTACAATCCCCCAAATAATAACAAAACTAGTACCTAACAAAATATTGGATAATGAGTACTTTGAAAACGTTTGTTTGAATAACATAGAAAGCACCCATGTTATAATAATCATAGGAATGACAGTTAACAAGGTGTTGAATATCTTAAAGGTAGCCGCACCATCTCCCGTGAGTACACGGTCTGTGTAGTCATTAGCAAAAATTGTCATAGACCCCCCTGCTTGTTCAAAAGCCCACCAAAAGAAAATAGTAAAAAATGCTAAAACACCAATTACTACCAATCTATCTTTGGTTACTTTGGCACTATCAGCATCGTTTGGACTCACCTGAGCAACAACCTCTTTTACTTGATTTGAACTCTCAATACTCTTTGAAGATAATCCAATGTCGCCAAAAATAGTTTGAGCAAAATAGAATTGTAGCATTCCAAAAAGCATAAAAATACCTGCTAGACCAAAACCAAAGTGCCAACCAATTTTCTCACCAATATATCCGCAAAGTAAAATTCCTAAAAAGGCACCAGCGTTTATACCCATGTAAAAAATGGTGTAACCCGCGTCTTTTTGATCACCGTCGCCCTTGTATAATTGCCCTACCATAGACGAAATATTTGGCTTAAATAAACCATTTCCAACTATTAGCAAACCAAGACCTAAATAGAAAAATGGATCTGCAAACCCCTCAAGGGCCATTGAACCGTGTCCTAGTGTCATTAACAAGGCTCCTAAAATAATTGCATTACGGTACCCCATAATTTTATCTGCAATTAATCCTCCAAATATTGGGGTGATATACACCAAACCTGTATACCATGCATAGAGAACCAACGCCTCAGAGCGATCCCAACCCCATCCCTCATCAAGGACTGAAGATATTAAGAAAAGCACTAATAGTGCCCGCATACCATAGTAAGAAAAACGCTCCCACATTTCTGTGAAAAACAAAACAAACAAGCCCGAAGGATGTCCAAGCACTGTTTTCTGGTTCGCTTCTGAACCCCCAAATTTAAATTCCATATTAGTTATTATTAGTTATTGATTATTAATTATAAGTTGTTTTTTATAAAATTAGTCATTTTGGTGTATAAATGTAGGCGCGTGTTACCTCCATAAATACCGTGATTTTTATCTGGATAAATTGCCCAATCAAACTGCTTGTTGGCCTGCACAAGTGCCTCCACCAAACGGGTGGTATTTTGCACATGTACATTATCATCTGCACTACCATGGACAAGTAAAAACTTTCCTTTTAAGCCGTCTACATGATACATTGGTGAATTGGTATCATACCCACTAGGATTTTCTTGAGGGGTGGTCATGTACCGCTCTGTATAAATGGTATCATAAAACCTCCAGCTACTCACAGGAGCCACTGCAATTGCCATAGAGAAGGTCTCTGGGCCTTGAAACAAGCAGTTACTAGACATAAACCCGCCATAACTCCAACCCCAAATACCAATTCTATTAGCATCTATATAAGGTAGGGCGCCCAATTTATTTGCAGCAGTTATTTGATCCTCTACTTCATATTTTCCAAGCTCTAATTGGGTTACTTTCTTAAAATCTCTTCCTTTTAAACCAGTTCCTCTCCCATCTATACACACAACAATATACCCCTGTTGGGCTAGCATTTGGTGCCAATAATCATTGCTGCCGTTCCATTTATTGGCTACATTTTGAGAACCAGGACCTGAGTACTGATACATAAAGAGGGGATATTTTTTGGAAGGGTCAAAATCCAAAGGTTTAATCGTATACATGTTTAAATCATTCCCATTTATGGAGATAGTAGAAAATTCTTTTTCAGACATTTTATATCCTGCCACTTTAACAGCTAGATCTGTATTGTCTTTAATTTGCTTAACAACAGCTCCAGTCTTTGTGCTATTTAAAGTGAAAATACTTGGGATGGTTGCGCTTTGAAATGTGTTTATATAATAGGAATAATCTGCGCTAAAAGCAGCTCTATTTGTGCCTATGGCAACAGATAACTCTTTTTTGTTTTTACCTTTTATATTGACGCTATACACACCCCGGTTAATACTACCGTTTTCTGTACTTTGGTAAAAAACGGTTTTCTTTTGTGGATCATACCCGTAATAGTTTGTAACCTCCCAAGGGCCTTTAGTGATTTGGTTTTTAAGAACTCCACTTTTATTAAAATGGTAGATATGGTTCCAACCATCACGCTCGCTGGTCCAAATAAAACTATTGTCTTTAAAAAAAGTTAAGTTGTCTGTTACATCAACGTAGGCGTCATCTTTTTCTTGCAACACCAGTGATGTTTCATTTTTACTTGTGTCAACAAATATAAGATCTATGGTATTTTGTTTTCTATTTGTGGTCTGTACACTAAGCACGTTGGCATCGTGAGTCCACTTAATTCTTGGAATATAGTGGCTATTGTAACCTGATAAATCTACATTACTTGTTTTTTGATTCTCAAGATCATACACGTGAAGTGAAACTTGTGCATTAGGATCTCCAGCTTTAGGGTATTTAAAAACTTGTTGGCTTGGGTATAAATCTGTTCCGTATACATCCATAGAAAAACGCGGCACCTCGGCTTCATCAAACTTGATATACCCTATTTTTGATCCGTCCTTATTCCACTCAAAGGCTCTTACAAAAGCAAACTCTTCCTCATACACCCAGTCTGTAATTCCATTAATAATACTGTTTTTGAGACCATCTTTAGTGATTTGGATTGTAACTCCGGTACTTAGGTTTTTAATAAAAATGTTATTATTATATCCATAAGCCACTTTGGTTCCGGCTGGGTTTAATAACGGCTCTTGTATTTTATTTTCTGAAACAAGAATCATTTTTTTAGTTATAACATCATACACATAATAAGTTCCTAGGGAGGAGCGTCTATAAATTTGCTGTAAATCTGTTGCCAGTAAAACTTTAGTTTCATCTTCACTAAGGGTGTATGTTAAAAAGTAATTTGCCTGCTTTACTTGAGATGAACTTACAATGGTGTTTACTTTTTCTCCACTTAAATAATCATACACATCTACAGAAGATTCTCCAGAGCGCCTATTGTAATTTAGTACTGCGTATTGTTTACCACTTTTCAATGAACGCAATTCATCTAGCCCTTGGGTTCTAAAAGCACCGCCCCATATTTCTTCAAGATTGATTTGTTTTTGTTGTCCAGTTGCAACACTAAAACTTATGATAAAAAGAAGCAAAAAACCTAGGCGCATTGTGATGTTTGATATGTTAATATTATACTAACACAAGTTTAACAAAATTATATGAAACTAGACCCTTTTTTGGAGTTAAAAACATGTGTGCAGGGGCACTAGTAAAAAAAGTGGCCCACTAAAAAAATATTAATTGAAGATACGTTGATTTAAAGCAACATTATATGCTTTGTAGTATCTTTGGTATTTAAAACTAAAATGTATGTCGAATCCAATTTCAGGATTTTCAAAACTTTCTAAGACTCAAAAGATAGCGTGGCTTAGCAAGAACTATTTTAAGGAAAACACACAAGCAACACATGTGCTACAAAGGTATTGGAACTCAGACACTGCGTTACAAAAGTTACATGACGATTTTATAGAAAATACAGTGTCTAATTATTATCTGCCCTTGGGTATTGCTCCAAATTTTTTGGTGAATAATGATCTTTATGCAATCCCCATGGTTATCGAAGAAAGCTCTGTAGTTGCAGCTGCAAGTAATGCCGCAAAATTTTGGCTTGATAAGGGTGGGTTTACTACCAACGTAATTAGTACCACCAAAAACGGACAGGTTCATATTAATTTCTTTGGCGACACCAAAGACATGACTGCTTTTTTTAGTGTTGTTAAACCAATACTAATAGCTAGTATTTCCCAGGTTGAAAAAAACATGAAAAAACGTGGAGGTGGGCTGCTAGACATACAACTCATAGATAGTACAAACTCCTTGAAAGGATTCTATCAACTACATTGCACTTTTGAAACTCTGGATGCCATGGGCGCCAACTTTATAAATACCTGTCTAGAAAAATTTGCGCAAACCATTGAAAGAGAAGCAAAAAAATTCAAAGCTTTTATATCATCACAAACCTATCCAGAGGTTGTGATGAGTATTTTATCCAATTATACCCCAGAATGTGTGGTTAGAGCCTCCGTATCTTGCCATGTAGATCTATTGACACAAAAAGATATGGAAGGCTATGTTTTTGCTCAAAAGATTGTTAGAGCGATTGCCATTGCAAAAGCCACTCCAAGAAGAGCTGTTACTCACAATAAAGGAATCATGAACGGTATTGACGCCGTTATACTAGCAACTGGTAACGATTTTAGAGCAGTAGAGGCCGCTGTACATGCCTATGCTAGTAAAGATGGCCAATACAGTAGCCTAACACATGGGAGTATAGAAAATGATATTTTTACCATGTGGATAGAAATCCCACTTGCACTTGGTACCGTTGGAGGTCTTACATCCTTACATCCCTTAGTAGGTTTTGCCTTTGATCTTTTACAAAAACCAAATGCTACAAAACTAATGCAGCTGGTAGCTGTAGCTGGCTTGGCACAAAACTTTGCAGCGCTTCGCTCTTTGGTAACTACTGGAATCCAGAAAGGGCATATGAAAATGCATTTAATGAATATTTTAAATGGGATTCAAGCAACAGATACAGAAAAAGCAAGCGCAGTAGATCATTTTACAGCAAACCAAATATCTCATAGTGCCGTTATTTCTTTTGTAGAACAACTAAGAGCATAAGGTGAGTAGGCAAACTACATATAAAAGTAATGGCAAACTCCTAATTACAGGAGAGTATGTTGTTTTGGACGGGGCAACTGCCCTGGCCATACCTACCAAGTTTGGTCAATCTCTTACTATTACAGACAACAATGAGCAGACCCTACACTGGATTAGTAGAGATCATACAGGTAACACTTGGTTTGAAACTCATATAGATCTTGCCACCCTTACAAGTAGTAATACATCAAAAATAGCCATCACACTGTGTACTATTTTGCAAACTGCCAGAGCGCAAAACCCCTTATTTTTAAAACAAAGCAAGGGGGTAACCGCAATAACACAATTAGATTTCCCGAGAGATTGGGGGCTAGGAACTTCCTCTACTCTTATAAATAATATAGCGCAGTGGGCGCAAATAGATGCCTTTACCCTTTTAAAAGAAAGTTTTGGAGGTAGTGGGTATGACATTGCTGCAGCCCAGCACAATACTCCTATATTTTATTCCTTAAAAGACAAAAAACCCAAGGTGCAACCCTGCATGCTTACTTGGAGCTTTACAGATCATTTGTTTTTTGTATACCTTAACCAAAAACAAGATAGCAAACAGGCTATAACCACTTACAAGAAAATAGAGAAAGACCCAAGGACACTCGAGGCCATTACAGATTTAAGCAAAAAAACGCTTGTTTGTTATACTCTGCAAGAGCTGGAAAGAATCCTAAATGCACATGAAAATAAAATAGCTACCCTTCTGGGGCAAACCACTGTAAAAGAGTTATTGTTTCCAGACTACCCAAAGACTATTAAAAGTCTTGGCGCCTGGGGAGGTGATTTTGTACTTGCCACAGGAAGCAAACAAGACATGGATTATTTTAAAAATAAAGGGTACACCACTATCATTGCTTTTGATGACATGATTGCATAAAAAAAAGCCAAGGCATGAAACACCCTCCCTTGGCTTAAAAATAATGCAAAAAAAAGCGCAACCCTAAAGTTGCGCTAATTTGTAATTATATGTATGTTTTGCTTAAGCCGTTTTCTTAACTGCTAAAGAGTATACAACAAGTCCGAATCCAATTTTGTTAATTGCATCAGCGATGTTATACAATACTTGCATGTCAAGTTCCATTCCGAAGAATAAACCTGCATCACCATACCATCCTGCTGTTCCTGCCATATAACCAATTGGGTAAATTGCCCAACCAACTAGTACGAACCAACAAAGTATTTTGTGCGCATGTAATACATCTCCACCAGCTTCTTTCGCTAGTTTTGCAGCTCCACCTAACCATATTTCGTAAACGATTACAAAATAAGCTAAACCAGATATTGTTCCCCAAACTACAGCGTCGTAACCAGACTCTCCCATGTATCCTGTAACAAGCATTATCACAGAAAGGAAAATCAAGCGCCACATTAGAGACTTTTTGGCTCCAGCTACTTTTAAAATTAAGTAGAACTCAACGCACATCAGTGGAACAGTTAAGATCCAATCCACATATCTAAATGCTGTAATGTTCATCACATCTCCAGCCATAGCTGCGTCACGCATGTACATGTAGTGCACTGCCGCAATAAAAGTAATTAAACCAGAAACTAAAACAGAGGTTCTCCATTTTTTGTCAAATTGATTTAATGATAAGAAAAAGAAAGCAGAAGCTGCCATCATTGCCATACATCCTATAAAGAATGTGAAATTCACTGGGCTATTTACATCCCCCAAGATTAGTAAAGTAGAATTTGTCATTTTTTTTCAGTTTTGTTAATATTGTTTAAGGTATAAATTAAATGAAAATAAACAAAACAACCAAAGACTTTCCAATTAATTTAACAATATTAATTAAATAACATTATTAATTTGATAAATTTACCGCATGAATATTAACAATATCTTGATTACAACAACTTTCTTCTGTCTGTGGCTCACCAGTCAAATTCCAGAGAGTGTGCAATATAGCATTGCGTTCTTTTTTATTTTTACACTCGGCATTTTACATGGATCTAATGACCTTTCTATTGTAAGTAAAATTAAAAAAGTAGCTACCTTAAAAAAACTTGGTCTATTTTTATCTGGATATATACTCGTGGTGATTATTGCGGCACTTGTATTTTATGTGGCTCCAAAAGTTGCGTTATTGTTTTTCATATTATTTAGCGGGTATCATTTTGGAGAGCAACACTTTCATAACATTGTAAAAAAAAATTCTATCTACAGAGGCTTCCTATTTATTAGTTATGGCTTGGTGGTGCTATTTTTAATACTTGCCTTAAACATATCTGAGGTGTCCCTTATAATACAGGATATCATTGGTTACACTTTTGACATCAGTGTTTATTACTACTGCTTACTTGCCTGCTTTATTGTCTTTGCACTGCTAGGGGTCAAATACTATCTAGACCAAATCTTTGATTTTAAAACAATAGTCTACGAGCTTTTCTTGTTACTAGTGTTTTTTATTGTCTTTAGTAGCTCAAATCTTATATGGAGTTTTGCCATTTATTTTATACTTTGGCATAGTATTCCTTCTATTGTAGAGCAATTAGACTACTTATACAAGGAGATTTCTTGGAAATCCTTTTTAAAATATATCAAAAAATCATTTGTGGTATGGCTCATTTCTATTATGGGTATTGGCAGCTTATTGTATTTCTTTAAAGACGACAAGCAGATTTTTTTACCTATTATTTTTTCTTTTTTAGGAGCAATAACCTTTGCGCATTCTTTTGTGATTTCAAAAATGTTCAAAAAAAATCCGTCTACTTTTAAAAAGCAAACGGATTCAAAATAATATTTAAGTCCTTTTAGAAGAAATTAGCTCTGTTGTCTTCAATCTCTGCAGCATTTTTAAGTGCTTGATACACTTTAGTATTTACCGCCGGTGTAGCGGCACTATTTAATTGCTTTGCAAAAGAAGCGTAATTCTCTAATGCCGGCGCATTATTAACAGCCGTTACACGCACTTTGAACACCCCTTTTTCTCCAGCAATTAAACGAGTTGTTTCTCCTGCAGCTTTTGCAAATGCAGCCCCTACTACCTCAGGTTCAGTGCCAGCGCCTGGTATAGTTGGTGCGGCCAAAGTAATGGCGGTTGCATTTTGGACAGATACACCTTGGCTGGATGCTACAGCGTCTAAATCATCCCCCGAAGAGATACCAGCTATAATTTGTTTTGCTTTTAAGGCATTTCTAAGTTTTGGCATAACCAGAGCAGATGCCTCGGCAATACTCATAAGACCTTTTGGACTCCTTCTTGTAAGTTGTACAACAACATACCCATCAAGGATATTAAAACGCTTCACATCTCCTACAGAGGCATCTTCTCCAAAAGCCCAGTTTACGATACTGCGGTTATTTCCTACCCCAGGGATAGTAGCATCCAGGGCTCCAATTTTATTTACTGGCTTTACAGCAAGCTCTTGTTCTTTTGCAATTTGAGAGAAATCTCCTTTTTGTGCAGCCAATTCAAATCTAGAGGCATTTGCAAACACTTCATTAAGTGTTTTTTCTGAAGCTTCTATTTCTTTAGAAATAGTTGCGAACTTCATTGCTTTTTGCTTGTTTTTTTGCTCTTGAACCTCAACAACATGAAAACCAAACTCAGTTTCAACAACACCAAGAGTTCCTGTTTTATTGTCAAAAATAAAGTCGTTGAAATCTTTTGTCATTTTTCCTGGTCCAACATATCCTAAATCTCCTCCCTTATCACTGTTTGATTTGTCATCAGACAATGTTTTTGCAATAGCCTCAAATTTCTTTTTATTTCTTTTCAAAACCCTTGCAATACTATCTGCCATAGACTTAGCATCCTCTTTACTGCGCGTGATTGCATCCGAGGCTCTAAAAGAACCTTGGTATCTTATTAGTATATGTCTTGATTGTACAGAATCTGGCATTTGTGTTATGCCAATTACTTTTGAAATATTATTGTTGTCTCCAAGGGTATATGGACCATAAATACCATTTAAAGGGGTTGCAAAAAGATCTTCTGCAATTGCCTGTGGAATATCACTTTTAAAGAAATACCTGTCCTGGAAAGGAACATCGCTATTATCATTTATAAAATTTTGATAGTCTTGAGTGTTTTCTAACCCTTTTAAAACCTCAGTAGCTTTTATGTTTGAATTATACACTTCACGATCTTTTAAAAGACTTGTAATAGCTGTTTCTGCATCGGCAATATCTGTATCTGAAGGTGCTTCAGAAAAAGACACGAACTGCACATCAACCTGAGGTGTTTGCTCATAATCTGCAGCATTTTTTCTTATGTATGCTTCAATTTCAGAATCTGTAACAGAAACATCTGCATCTGGTATAGATGTATATGGCACATACACATATTGCATATTAATTTTGTCATTCTGATAACGGTACTCTTGCTCACCCTCGGTAAGGGTACTTTTCATACCTGCTTTAATCATGTTGTAATAGGTAGTCTGTAAGGCGCCGCTTTTTAAATTATTTTCATAATCCAACCACTGCTGATATGCTGTTGGATTAGTTGCCTTGACAGTAGCTATATATTCTTGTACCTTTTGGGTGCTGTAAATTCCGTCTGTATCTTGAAAGGTTGGATTTGAAGCTAAACCCACTCTTAGAGACTCTTCTAACTGCTCTTTTTGGGCAGCAAGCCCCAATGCATCATATTGTTGTTGTTGCAAGACATTGCGCAGTTCACGATCCCAAACTAGGTTCATAGCCTGAGCTGTGGTTCCATTTTCTCCCAAGTTTCGTTGTGTTATCTCTACTTGCTTCATGAAAATATCACGAGTAAGAGATTCACCATTTATGGTAGCTACTGTAGTCAATGATTTTTCTGAAGAAAACCCACCATTGCGTATTACATCAGCCAAGATGAATGAAAATAATGCTAACGCTATAATTATAATAAGAAAAACTCCTCTTTTTCTAATGCTATTTAATATTGCCATCTGTCATTTTTAATTTAAGAACGCTTTAGATGTAGCGTTCGCATTAATTTAGTGGGCGAAAATACCATTTTCCCTGCACTAATAAAATAGTTTTGGTGAAAAGTTACAGCGAAAAGGGGTATGAAATTTTAAAGAGAAACAACTCGCAGAGAATTAGTATTGATTTAGTAGAACATTGGCTAGGTATCTGGATTGCAAATTTTAATAGAAACCAGGTCAATTTTGGTGTTAGAAACCTCTATGATTTCTATCTGGTAATTATCTACAACAACAGTTTCTCCCGCTTGAGGTATACCTTGTGTAAAACTAACAATCATACCGCCAAGGGTCTCATAATGCTCTTGCTCTGGTAGAGAAAGCTTATAATTTTCATTTAGATAATCAACTTCAAGACGGGCAGAAAATCTATAGTAGTCTTGTTCTATAACCTCTTCTATAAGGGCGGTATTATCATGCTCGTCTTCAATCTCTCCAAAGAGCTCTTCAATGATATCCTCAACGGTAATAACCCCGCTAGTACCCCCATACTCATCTACCACTACGGCAATACTTTTATGTTTTTTACTCAAGATATTTAGCACATCTTTTGCCAACATGGTTTCTGGAACAAATACCACAGGTATAAGTATATCCTGAATGTTGAGGGGTCTTTTAAAGAGTTCGAAAGAATGTACATAACCCACCACATCGTCAATATTACCCTTATATATTATTATTTTAGAGAGTCCCGTTTCAGTAAAAAGAAGGCTTAACTCATCAACAGCAGTGGTAATATCTACCGCCACTATTTCTGTTCTTGGTATCATGACCTCGCGAGATTTTATGTCTGAAAAATCTAGGGCATTTTGAAATATTTGAATTTCAGAATCCACCTCATCTTCTGTCTCAATGGCCTGCATTTGTTCACTGATGTAATTTCCCAATTCAATTTTACTAAAACTTAGCCTAACCTTATCTCCATCTGTTTTAAAAATATATTTCAAAACCAGGTCTGAGATCCATAAAATAAATTCAGAAACAAAGGAGAATACAAGATAAAAAAAGTAGGCAGGAACAGCGAAAAACTTCACTAGATCATTGGCATATATCTGAAAGAACACCTTTGGCAAAAACTCTGCAGTGAGCAGAATCACAAGGGTAGATACAATGGTTTGTATTAAAAGTTTAGCAGGAACCGCTATGGGAATAAACTGCATCAACAAATCGCCCATAAAAAATCCATACACAACCAAAGCAATGTTATTACCAATGAGCATCGTGGCAATAAACTTGGAGGGCCTTTTGGTTATTTTTTTTAAAATACCCGCTAAAAAATTCTGTTGTTTTTTTTCAATCTCAATATAAATCTTGTTGGAAGAAACGTAAGCAAGCTCCATACCCGAAAAAAAAGCCGAACACAAAAGGGCCAAAACAATAATGATAAATTGATATTCCAATAAAAGGTAATAATTGGTTAACTACCATACAAATATAATAAATGATCTGTAGCTTTATACAACACAAACACTCATAAAGTAATACTTAGCTGGCCAATAATAGCTTTGCTATTTTTTATTTTGATCCTTAGTACGCTGCTGGGTCATTTTTCTAAACTTTCTTTTAAAGAAAAACATAAACACGGCCAAAATAGCAAAAAAGATAAACATATAAGCCTTTGCTCTGTTGTCTGCCCAATGGGTTGTTACCAGGTAAATAGAAAAAGCAGCCATTACAATATATGCGTATTCGAAAAGTTGGTAGATTTTATTTTGCATCTTCTTGGTTTTGTTGTGGTTCTATAAGTTGTACTCCCGTATTTTTTCTTGATATAAACGCTGTAAAATCCTGGCTCGAATCAAAGCGAGAGCCATCATTGTAGGAGCCATCTTTAAATTTTATTTGATAAGGCTGATCTGTAAATACCCATTGTTTTACTTGATGCCAATACAATTGATCTGCCTTTAAAACTAAACTATCACTTGTAATTAATACCACATTTTTACGCAAATCTATTATACCTGTTTTGCCGTACCTTATTGCATAATCTGAGGTAACTGTGCTTTTCTTTCCATCTTCCCAAAAATGAACCTCAACCCCTTGGGGAAACTCCTGATAGGGAAAGTCATAATTAGAATAATCTAACAAACTTTTAGATATAAGATTAGAAACTACTTTCCCACTGTCTGTATACTTTAGGTTGATTTGCTTACCAATGGCCAGGGGCTGATCATCCCTAATGGAAAATTTTTGTTTGTCTTTATAATTTGCATCACACGCAAAAAGCGTGATAACCACAATTAGGGATATCACGCTTTGTATACTATATGATTTTATGCTCATATTATAAACTTGGTACTTTTACACTACCCCCAACCCAACAGTTAAGTGTAATTATTTTTCCAGCCATACCGGCAGAGAAAATATCTGTTTTTTGAGGCGCACGAGCTCTGTAGCTGTTGGCTGCAGCTCTTGCATTTGATGCAATAGAAGGGTCTACTCTTGCAGCTCTATCTGCATACTGGGCAGCTTTCCAGTTTACAGCTCTTTTTTCAAAGGGGGTACCCCCACAATTACTTGAACTTTTTGCAATCATTGCAGCAATTTTAAGATATGATCTACCATCGTTTGGCTTTATATCCAACACCTTGTTGTAAAAAGTTCTAGCGGCGTTATATCTACCTGTTTTGCGTTTTTCTTCTGCAATTTTATAATAAATTCTAGCTTGCTTGTTTGGATCTGTTTGCATTTTTGCAGACTGCTCATAGTACACTAATGCCTTTGTTGCATTTCCGCTCTGCGCCTGGAGTTGTCCTAGGTACATTTTTGTATCTGCACTTGGCTCTAATCTATCGAGTTGCTCCACTAATTTAATAAAAAGAGGATCTTTTGTACAGTCTTTTCCTGACAAACGTCCTGCTGCATTTCTAATCCAAGAAATATCATCCTTCATGGCCTCAAAATCTTTGTTGTACAAAATAACAAGGTTAGGGCAATCCGCAACATTTCCTAGCTTTGTGTCTACACTACCCTTTACTTTACCAAAAATACGTAGGTTTTTTTCAAAGGCGCTCAATCTCTTTTTCTCTTTACTTGACATAGCTTGTCCTGCAGCTTCTTTATCAATAAGAGTTGTGAGGAGTTTTGCCAATTTTCCTTCTTCAACCTCCATTTTATTTTTTATAACATCATACAGGTCAAACACTTCTTGCAAGTCTTTCTCTCCATTAGTATATAGATCTTTTGCTAAAGAAAAATAAGTATACAATGCCTTTGGGCTTTTGAAATTTACTTGATCTTTTTTAAATGCCGCATCAAAATAAGAAAATTGCTCTTGTTTTGTACCAATACCATTGTCAAAACGTACTTGAGCTAATTTACTCAACATTGCACCTTCTTTCGTTTTTGAGGGATAGTACTGCATTCTTAACTGGTAAGATCTTTCTAAGTCAGCAATTTTGGCAGTATCTCCCTTGGTGATAAAGTCTCCAAACATTTTGGCAGCATATTGATACACGGCCATGGTCGTTTGAGGGCACTTTGTTATCACATTATCATAGTGCTTGTAGGCTTCTTGATAATTTTTTGCTTTTGCTGGTTCTGTGAACAGGGACACCATTGCTATGCACTCTTGTGCATCCTGAGCTAGTGCTGATGTTGTTACTAAAGCCAGTGCAAGTGTAATTCCAGTAAAAATTGTTTTTATTTTCATTGCAGTAATCTTCTTGTATTAATCTAAATATCTTTTATCAAACCATCTATCGTTAAAGGATAGACTTATAAATGTGTTAAAAAAGTTTTCTTGTATCAAACCAAAGTCTGTGGTTCCTCTTTTCCCAAACTCAAAACCAATGTTTACATTAGAGAACAGTCTTCCAACAGGAATACCAACTCCAAAAGATATGCCAAACTCGTTAATGTCTTGACCATTTAAGTTTATTCCTGTTTCTTCAAAACGTATTCCAGCCCTGTAAACAATTCGTTTGTAG
>ERZ1047472.468-NODE-468-length-36186-cov-6.675127_pt1 | contig 36186 bp, 25 predicted proteins | sample MGYA00383095_ERZ1047472 | MGnify/ENA primary metagenome ERZ1047472 (study PRJEB29581, sample SAMEA5548365) | metagenome | biome: marine; feature: coastal; material: water | depth 1 m | study: Short-term variability in the microbial, nano- and picoplankton dynamics... | reverse complement strand
GGCTTCAATTTCCTTTCGGATGGCAATCATAGCCTCACAAAAACGATCCATTTCGGCCTTATCCTCACTTTCGGTGGGTTCGATCATCATGGTGCCTGCAACTGGAAAGGAAACCGTTGGTGCATGAAACCCAAAATCCATAAGTCGCTTTGCAATGTCGACAACTTCAATACCATTGGCTTTAAAACCCCGACAGTCGATGATCATTTCATGGGCTGCTCTTCCTCGTTCACCAGAGTATAATGTGTCATAATAACCTTCAAGACGTTCTTTAATGTAATTCGCATTTAGAATGGCGATTTTTGTAGAATCGGTCAATCCTTTAGCACCTAACATTTTAATATACCCATAGGAAATTAAACATGCTAAGGCAGATCCAAATGGCGCTCCGGAAATTGAACTGATGGCTTTGGATCCACCTGTTTGAATTAGAGGGTTTCCAGGTAGAAAGGGGGTGAGTTGTTTCGCTACACAAATGGGTCCAACTCCGGGACCTCCTCCGCCATGTGGGATAGCAAATGTTTTATGAAGATTTAAGTGACACACGTCAGCACCAATATTCCCAGGATTTGTTAATCCTACCTGAGCGTTCATATTCGCGCCATCCATATAAACCTGACCGCCATGGTCATGAATAATTTGTGTAATTTCTTTGATAGCAGATTCATAGACCCCGTGAGTAGAGGGGTAGGTCACCATTAAAGCGGCTAGATTGTCTTTATGTAAGCTCGCTTTTTCTCTTAAATCCTCCACATCAATATTTCCGTTTTCAGACGATTTTGTGACGATTACTTTCATGCCGGCCATTACTGCACTTGCCGGATTGGTACCATGCGCCGATGAGGGGATGATACAAATTTTCCGATGACGATCGCCTCTAGATTCATGATAAGCTCTAATAACCATGAGACCTGCAAATTCTCCTTGTGCCCCCGAATTTGGTTGTAGAGACGTCCCCGAAAACCCAGTAATTTCTGTTAATTGAGCTTCGAGTTCTGTCAGTACGGTACGATATCCTTCGACTTGATTCAAAGGCGCAAATGGGTGAATATTTCCCCAATTTGGCCAGCTTAAGGGTAGCATTTCTACGGCAGCATTTAGTTTCATGGTACAAGATCCCAATGAAATCATAGAAAAATTTAGCGCAAGATCTTTGCGTTCTAATCGTTTTATATAGCGCATTAATTCAGTTTCTGAATGATGGCTATTAAAAATTTTATGAGTTAAAAACTCAGAATTTCGTTCTGTACTTTTTGGAATTCTAGTGGGATTACTTAGTACTCGAATTGGGGTCGATTTTTTATAAGATACCTCCGAAAAAATGGAAAGAATAAGATTTAGATCTGAGGCTGTTGTGGTTTCATTTAAAGAAATAGAAACGGTTGATGCATCTGGATAATGAAAGTTAACTTCTTGTAGTTCTGCCCTTTTTTTGAGCGTTGTAGTTTCAGCAACCTTAACTTGAATTGTGTCAAAGAACGATTGATGAACCAGATCAAATCCTAGTTCTTCCAGGGCCCCAGCCAGCGCTGCGGTTGCAGAATGTACTTTATTGGCAATGTATTTAAGGCCGTTTGGACCATGGTACACGGCATACATTCCGGCCATCACTGCAAGCAAAACTTGTGCGGTACAAATATTGGAAGTCGCACGATCTCTTTTGATGTGTTGTTCACGAGTTTGTAGTGCCATTCGCAGGGCGCGATTGCCGTCCATATCTTTGGTGACCCCAATGATTCGTCCTGGAATAAATCGTTTATACGTTTCTTTTGTTGCAAAATAGGCGGCGTGTGGCCCACCATATCCCATTGGAATTCCAAAGCGTTGAGTGGTGCCAACCACAACATCGGCTCCAAATTTTCCGGGGGCCTCTAAAGCCACTAAGCTCAAAATATCTGCCGCAACGGCTACTTTTATATTATTTTGATTGGCCTCAAAAATAAAAGCTTCTAAGTCCATAATCAATCCCGATTTTCCTGGATATTGAACGAGCGCACCAAAAAAATCATCTGAAAAATTAAAACCGTCAACACATCCAAAAACCAATTCTATCCCAATTGGAATTGCGCGTGTTTTCAGGACGGATATTGTTTGTGGTAACACCTCGTCGGATACAAAAAATTTGACAGTGCCTGCCTTTACTTGAGTTTTAGCGCGTACTGAAAACAACAGGGCCATGGCTTCCGCTGCCGATGTGCTTTCATCTAATAATGAGGCATTAGCAAGCTCCATACCAGTCAAATCGGTGATCATGGTTTGGTAATTTAGCAATGCTTCTAAGCGACCTTGAGCAATTTCAGCTTGGTAGGGCGTATAGGCCGTATACCAACCTGGGTTTTCTAAAATATTTCGCTGAATTACTGCGGGAAGATTCGAAGGATGGTAGCCTAATCCAATATAGGATTTATAAACCTTATTTTTGGAAGCTAGACGATGAATGTGTTCAATATATTCTTGCTCACTCATTGGAGCGTCCAGATTTAAGGGCGACTGGATTCGAATGTTATCAGGAACGGTTTGTGTAATCAATTCCTCTAGAGATGGAGTACCAACCACCTCTAGCATTTCTTTGATATGCTCGTCTCTTGGTCCGATATGTCTTAGGGCAAATACATCTGTTTTCATCGTATAGGAATCTGGTGTAAACAACAAAATTAAGGAATTAAACAAGGTTTTAAATCTTAAGAAATGAAAGTTATTAAACAATTCTCAGGGTTATTAACAGTTTCCCTATTTTTGTGCAATGACATCGTTAAAACGCCTCCTTGATTTTTATATAAATAGCAGTCTACACGTGGCAGTCGCTGTGCTGTCATTTTGTATTTTGACGGCCTATGAATCAAATTTAAATCTCACGACTGATTTTTATGTTTCTATTTTTTGTGCTTCAGTGTTGGGTTATAACTTTGTGAAGTATTTTGGTTTGGCAAAATTTTATTACCGTTCTCTTACTACTAGATTAAAATACATTCAATGGGTGTCTGTATTCAGTTTAATTGGACTGGGATATACGTTTTGTTTGCTTCAAAATACCAGTCAGTTACTCTTGGTTGTTTTAGGACTCATTACATTTTTATATGCGATTCCATTGGGCATCAAAACTCCAAAAAATCTGCGCTCTATCGGTGGTCTTAAAATCTATGTTATTGCAATTATATGGGCAATGACATCGGTTGTCTTGCCACTTTTAGAAGCTCAGGAAGTGTTTACTGCAGATCATTACCTAATACTTCTACAACGTATTTTTATAGTGATCGCTTTGATGCTTCCGTTTGAAATTCGAGACTTAGATATAGATGAACTCCATCTTTCAACCATCCCTCAAAAATTAGGCCTTAGATACACGAAAATTATTGGATATGCTCTCTTAGGAGATGCTGTTTTGATGGAGTTTTTTAAGGTTCAATTTTCCCAAAATCGTTTCTTAGTCCTACTTTTCTCTGCAGCGATATTAGCCCTGATGTTGGCAAATAGCAAGAAACGCCGAAGCCGCTATTATACCGCTTTTTGGGTTGAGGCGATCCCTGTTTTTTCGTTACTTTTAGTATTTGTTTTCCTACGAGTTCAAAAGCCCTGATCGTTTTAGTAAAGCCTCTACTTTTGGTTTCTGTCCTCGAAATTTGATGTATAATTCTAAGGGGTCTTGCGTGCCACCTTTACTTAGTACATTTGTTTTAAAAGCCTCGGCAATTTTAGGGTCAAAAAGATCTGTTTCTTTAAAAAAATCAAAGGCATCTGCATCTAAAACTTCAGCCCATTTATAGCTGTAGTAACCAGATGAATATCCCCCTTGAAAGATGTGCGAAAAGGCCGTTGACATGCAGTTTTCTTTGACTTCTGGAAACAATTGTGTTTCTTTAAATGCGTTCGTTTCATGCTGCTTCACATCGGTTATTTCGCTAGGGTCAATGCCATGCCAGTTCATGTCTAGTAAGCCAAAACTCAGCTGTCTCATTGTTTGCATGCCTTGTTGGAACGTGGCCGCTGCTTTTATTTTATCAATAAGATCCATAGGAATATTGGCGCCAGTTTCATAGTGCTTCGCAAACAGTGCGAGCGCCTCTTTCTCATAACACCAATTCTCCATAATTTGACTTGGTAATTCTACAAAATCCCAGGCCACACTTGTGCCAGATAAACTCGGGTATATGGTATCTGCTAACATCCCGTGGAGTGCATGTCCAAATTCATGGAAAAGGGTTGTAACTTCGTTAAAAGTTAATAAGGATGGCTTTGTAGACGTCGGTTTAGTGAAATTACACACAATTGATACGTGTGGTCTTTCATTTTTATCATTTTTGACGAATTGAGGTTTATACGAGGTCATCCATGCGCCATTCCGTTTGCCTGCTCTAGGGAAAAAATCGGCATAAAAAACAGCCACCAAGTTTTGTTGCGAATCTTCAACGGTATACGTCATGACATCCTTATGGTAGGTGTCGATATCACAAGATTGTGTAAAGTGGAGTCCAAACAGTTTTTGGGCCACTTCAAAAGCACCTTCAATGACGTTTTCTAATTTAAAATAAGGTTTTAATTGTTCGTCGTCAAAGTTGAATCGTTCTTGTTTTAATTTTTCAGAGTAATAGGCACTGTCCCATTTCTCCAAACGATCGATGTGATCTAGTTTTATTGCAAAATCTTCGAGTTCATTAAATTCTTTTTTGGCGGCAGGTAGTGCTTTTGACAAGAGATCTTCCAAGAAATTTTGCACCGTCTCAGGGGTCTTAGCCATGCGTTCTTCCAACACAAAATGTGCATGGGTTTCATAGCCCAACAATTGGGCTCTCTTGAAACGTAGTTGTGCGATTTTTAAAACAATTTCTTGATTGTCCAAGGCATCATTTTGAAACCCTTTTTGACCAAATGCTAAGGCGAGTTTTTTTCGTAACCCTCTATTTTTTGCATAAGTCATAAAGGGAACATAACTTGGGTAATCGAGTGTGATTAGCCAACCTTCCTTGTTTTTTTCGACCGCTAATTGTTTGGCAGCTTCCATAGCACCTTCTGGCAGGCCTTCTAAATCCGCGGGCTTCGTAATATGAAGTTCGTAGCGATTGGTTTCTGCTAAAATATTTTCTCCAAATGTAAGTTTGAGTTGACTTTGTTCTTTATCAATAATTCGAAGAACTTCTTTTTGAGCGTCATTGAGGTTGGCGCCATTTCTAGAAAACCCTTTGTATTTTTTATCTAAAAGCGTTTGTTGTTCTTTTGATAATGAAAGCGTTTCTTTAGCGTTGTAAACCGATTTTACACGTTCAAAAAGTGCGACATTTAGAGCAATATCATTTGAGAATTCTGTGAGTAATGGGGAAACCTTTTGGGCTATTTTTTGAATGGCATCGTTTGTTTCAGCAGCATTTAAATTAAAGAAAATACTCGATATCCGATCTAATTGTTCGCCCGTATAATCGAGCGCTTCAATCGTGTTTTCAAAACTTGGCAGAGCACTGTTTTCAACAATTTGATCAATTTCATTTTTAGCATTTTCAATGGCTTTTTTAAAAGCAGGTAAATACGCTTCTGTTTTAATTTTTGAAAATGGTGCGGTGTTGAATGGCGTGTCAAAACGCGTATTTAGTATACTCATGTGGGTGTTTTGGGGAAATTTATGATTTAATTTTTTTGGATGCTTCAAGGACTTTCGCTTTCAAATTTTCTTTATACATTAAAACTTTGTCTAAAACACAGCTGTCAGAAGCGCCAATAATTTGAGCGGCTAAGATACCAGCATTTTTAGCGCCATTTAAAGCAACGGTTGCGACAGGAACCCCGCCTGGCATTTGTAAAATGGATAGTATAGAGTCCCATCCATCGATAGAATTACTCGATTTTACGGGCACACCAATCACAGGCAAAGGACTTAGGGAAGCAATCATTCCAGGTAAATGTGCTGCGCCGCCGGCACCGGCAATAATCACTTTTAAACCGCGTTTGTGGGCATTAGATCCATAATCAAATAATTTTTCAGGGGTGCGGTGAGCAGAGACGATATCTACTTCTATTTGGATGTCAAATCCTTCTAGAATTGCAATTGCTTCTTTCATGACAGGCATGTCGCTGTCGCTTCCCATAATGATTCCTACTTGTGCCATATTAGTTACTTATTACGTTGATTGACTGTTTTACTTGTTGGGCGATCGCTCGAGCGTTTTCAAGCTTAGAATGAACGATTGTCACATGTCCCATTTTTCGAAAGGGACGTGTTTCTTTTTTGCCGTATATATGTGGAGTGACGCCCTCCATTTCCATTAATTTCTCTATATTTTCATAGATAACGTTTCCTGTATGGCCTTCTGCGCCTACTAAATTGACCATCACAGAACTTACTTTGTTTTTGGTGCTGCCCATTGGCAATCCTAAGATCGCTCTGATGTGTTGCTCAAATTGTGAGGTATAACTCGCTTCAATTGTTTGATGTCCCGAATTGTGTGGTCTAGGAGCAACTTCATTGATTAAAATTTCATCGTCTTGTGTCAAAAACAGCTCGACGGCCAGAAGTCCCACATGTTCAAATGCTGCGGAGGTTTTGAGTGCGATCTGTTCTGCTTTGACTGCAATCTCATCCGAAATTCTAGCTGGACATAAGACATATTCAACTTGATTTGCTTCGGGATGGAATTCCATTTCAACCACTGGATAGACTTTAACTTGCCCTTTTGTGTTTCTAGCAACAATGACTGCTAATTCACTTTTAAACGGTACAAGTTCTTCTGTGATACATTCTACATTTGGTAAATTTTTCAAATCTGCCACAGAACGAACAATTTTTACGCCCGTTCCATCATACCCAAATTGAGCCCGTTTCCATACAAAGGGAAACTCAACGCTACTGTGTTCTATTGCCGTATAAATTTCTTCAGTGAACGCAAACCTTTTAAAAGGGGCAGAGGGTAAATTATGATCAACGTAGAATAATTTTTGGGTTGCTTTATTTTGAATCGATTCTAAAGTTTTTGATGACGGAAATACGTTTACGCCTTCTTTTTCAAGAGCTTTAAGTGCTTCGATATTGACATTTTCAATCTCGATAGTGAGTGTGTTTACTTTTTTACCAAAATTATAAACGGTCTCATAGTCCATTAAATCTCCTTGAAAGAAATCGTTGCAGGCCAGTTTACTTGGCGCCTCTAAACTAGGGTCTAAAACACTGGTGCGGATGTCAAATTTTCGGGTGGTATAGAGTAACATTTTCCCGAGCTGACCGCCACCTAAAATACCAAGTTTGAAGTTTGATGAAAAATACTCCATTATAAGATTTTCTTGAACGATTTTATAAATACAGCACAAAAATACACTTAAAAATGAAATCGGACACTAAAATCGGGCATCAAAACGAATCAAAACCTTTACAATTGATTATATTTGCGGCCTGATTTAGTAGTAAACATTGACCCATTTTTGAAGTCAATATTTTAAAGTTTTAATAAAAATGAAAAATTTAGTGTTATTTGGCCCTCCTGGTGCAGGGAAAGGGACTCAAGCAGCTTTTTTGAAAGAAACTAACGATTTAATACATATCTCCACTGGAGATGTATTTCGTTTTAATATAAAAAACGAAACAGATTTAGGGGTTTTAGCAAAGTCTTTTATGGACAAAGGTGAGTTAGTTCCAGATCAGGTGACCATTGATATGCTTAGTGCTGAGGTTGCTAAAAACCTTGATTCTAAAGGGTTTATTTTTGATGGATTTCCCAGAAATGTCTTACAAGCTGACGCGTTAGATGTGCTTTTAAAATCGCATCAAACAGAAATCAGCGCTATGATTGCTTTGGAAGTTGATGATGAGGTGTTGGTAAAACGCCTTCTCAAACGTGGTGAAACGAGTGGAAGACCCGATGATGCAAATGATACAGTGGTTCGAAACAGAATAAAAATATATTATGCTGAAACAGCAATTCTTAAGTCCTATTATGCGGCCAAGGATAAATATTTTGGAGTGAATGGCGTAGGGTCTATAGAAGACATTACAGTTCGACTCAATGCAGTAGTAGATACACTGTAAAAAACAGAACCAAATGACTGAAGGTAATTTTGTTGATTATGTAAAAATGTTTGCCTGCTCTGGTAATGGAGGAAAGGGATCAGTACACCTTCATCGTGAAAAATTCATCACAAAAGGGGGTCCAGATGGTGGGGATGGCGGTCGCGGTGGTCACATAATCGTAAGAGGTTGTGACAATCTTTGGACGTTACATCACTTGAAATTTAAACGCCATTTTCGAGCAGGGCATGGAGGTAGTGGAAGTAAAAGCCGGAGTACAGGATCCGATGGTGAAGACGTGTATGTCGATGTCCCATTAGGGTCGGTGGTAAGAGATTCAGATTCAAATGAAATTCTTTTTGAAATTACAGAAAATAATGAGGAAGTTATTCTCTGTGAAGGCGGTAAAGGAGGTTTAGGAAATTGGCATTTTAGATCGTCAACCAATCAAACGCCACGCTATGCACAGCCCGGTCTCCCGATGGATGAAAAATTTGTAACTATCGAATTAAAAGTGTTGGCAGACGTTGGATTGGTTGGATTCCCTAATGCTGGAAAATCAACGTTGTTATCTGTTGTATCTTCTGCGAAGCCAAAAATTGCCGATTATGAATTTACAACCTTAAAACCAAATTTAGGAATTGTAGAATATCGAGATTATCAATCGTTTGTCATGGCCGATATCCCTGGAATTATTGAAGGTGCAGCCGAAGGAAAAGGGTTGGGGCATTACTTTTTACGTCACATCGAGCGAAATTCAATTCTCTTATTTTTGATTCCTGCAGATGCGGATGATATCAAAAAACAATATGATATTTTATTAGATGAATTGCGACGCTATAACCCTGAGATGCTGGATAAAGATCGTATCATCGCCGTATCAAAAAGTGACATGCTGGACGATGAGCTTAAAGCAGAATTAATAGAAGAGTTGGATGCAGAATTGCCAATCGACTATGTCTTTATTTCTTCTTTAGCACAGTTAGGTATTGTCGAACTTAAAGATAGATTGTGGACCATGTTGAATCCTTAAAAAGTTGTAGGTATGAAGCGCTTTTTATTAATTTTACTTTCTCCATTTTTATTAATAGGTCAAAATTACACACAAGAATTTGAGCCCTTATTTGAGTCAAAAAACTACGATCAAGCGGTTCAAAAACTCGAAGCTTATTTAGTAGAATCCCCACAAAATTTAGAATTACTAGAGCGGATTGGGGATGCCTATGGTTTTCAAAGTGATTGGAACAAAGCGGCTTCGAAATACAAACAACTCATTGATCTAGAGTCGACTAATGCGGACTATCATTTTAAATACGGAGGTGTTTTAGGGAAACTCGCCAAAGATGGACCTAAGCTAAATGCTATTGGGTTGATTTCAAACGTAAAAGTATCATTTCTTAAAGCCGCTCAACTCAACCCAAAACACATAAATGTGCGTTGGGCATTGGTAGAATTGTACACACAACTGCCAGGATTTTTAGGAGGAAGTTATAAAAAAGCGATTTCATATGCGGATGAATTAGAACAGCTTTCCAAAGTGAATGGCTATTTTGCAAAAGCATATGTTTATGAAGATTCTGATCAAGGAACGCAGGCAAAAATCTATTATAAATTGGGTTTAGAAAACGTCGTAGAGCTAAACTGTTTTCAAAGTAACCCATCAAATTCTAGCCATTTTAGATCGCACAATAATTTAGTGCATTTTCTCATCGCAAAAGCATCTGCGATTCACAATACACAATACACAATTGGACAACGTTATATCCAAACGTTTATTGACTTCAAATCTTCTAAAGATAGTAAACCTTTAGAGTCGGCTTATGTACTTCAAGCACAGTTATTTAGATTACAAGATAAAATTCCTCAAGCACTTTCTTCTATTGAAAGTGCACTGCAAGAAATGCCCGGTTTTAAGCCTGCATTGAAAGAAAAGCAATTAATTTTATTGCGAAAGCCTTAAGAGAATTTAACGTCATTCCGTATATTTACCTCTCATAAACTTACACTATGAATGTACATTTTATTGCTATTGGTGGAGCTGCGATGCATAATTTAGCCTTGGCACTTCACAACAAAGGGATGCAGGTTACGGGGAGTGACGACACTATTTTTGAACCCTCAAAATCGCGATTAAATGCTGCCGGACTTTTGCCAGATAGTTTTGGATGGTATCCGGAGAAAATCACCCAAAATTTAGATGCTGTGGTTTTGGGAATGCATGCCAAAAAAGACAATCCCGAGCTTTTAAAAGCTCAAGAATTGAACCTTAAAATATATTCATATCCAGAGTTTTTATATGAACAATCGAAACATAAAACGCGGGTCGTAATTGGGGGTAGTCATGGGAAAACGACCATTACAGCCATGATACTCCACGTATTGAATTACCATGACATTGAGGTGGATTATATGGTAGGTGCCCAGCTAGACGGTTTTGATGTGATGGTTAAACTATCCGATGACGCTGACTTTATGGTTTTAGAAGGCGACGAATATTTGAGCTCTCCTATAGACCGCCGGCCCAAATTTCATTTATACCAACCAAATATTGCTCTTTTAAGTGGAATTGCGTGGGATCATATTAACGTATTTCCTACGTTTGAAAACTATCTAGAACAGTTTAAAATTTTCGTAGATAGCATTACTGTTGGTGGGAGTATTTCTTACAATACGGAAGACCTCAATGTAAAAACAATTGTAGAACAAAGTGACAATCAAATTCGGAAATTCCCATATCAAACACCAGAACACACAATCGATGAGGGTATTAGTTATTTAGAAACAGAAGAAGGGCCACTTCCACTTGAAGTTTTTGGAGCTCATAATTTAAATAATTTAGCAGGTTCAAAGTGGATTTGCCAACAAATGGGTGTCGATGAAGCCGATTTTTATGAAGCAATTTCAAGTTTTTCGGGAGCAAGTAAACGCCTAGAAAAAGTCGCAGAAAACAAAAACTGTGTTGTATATAAAGATTTTGCACATTCGCCAAGTAAGGTCAAAGCCACTACGGAAGCAGTCAAATCACAGTACCCGACACGCGAACTAATCGCCTGTTTAGAATTACATACCTATAGCAGCTTAAATGCAGATTTTCTCGAACACTACAAAGGCTCTCTCGATGCAGCCGATAAAGCGGTGGTGTTTTATTCGCCACATGCCGTTAAAATTAAAAAATTAGAATCGGTATCGAAAGCACAAATAGCACAGGCTTTTGAGCGTGATGACCTTATCATATATACAGATCCTAATGATTTTAAAAACTATTTAACTTCTCTAGAATACGCTCAAAAAACAGTCTTATTGATGAGTTCTGGGAGTTATGGTAATCTAGATTTTGAAGCCCTTAAAAAAACAGTTTCCCATATGAGCTGACTTTAGTCAACTAGTCCCCAATCAACCCTCCTAACTTATGACATTACCTACAAAATCATTTTCCATAAAAAATTGGTCGCAAGACGACCAACCTCGCGAAAAATTAATCGATAAAGGCGCCCGCATTTTAAGTGATGCCGAATTGGTAGCGATTTTAATTGGTTCTGGGTCTTTTCAGGAAAGTGCGGTGAGTTTGTCCAAGCGCATTTTGTCAAGTGTGGGGCACGATATACAAGGTTTAGGGAAGTTGTCTCCCGCACAATTAATGACTTTTAAAGGAATCGGTGAGGCCAAAGCGGTTAAAATTGCTGCTGCGATGGAGTTGGGCCGTCGTCGGCGAGACACGGATGAGAAAAAAGCGGTTAAAATAAACGGCAGTGCTTCGGTGTTTGATATGATGCGTCCTCTTTTAGGACATCTTCAGCATGAAGAGTTTTGGGTGTTATATCTTAATAATTCGAACAAAATATTGGCCAAAACGCAACTTAGTAAAGGCGGAATGACAGGTACAATTGTTGATGTTCGTTTGGTCCTTAAGCAAGCCTTAGAGTATTCTGCTATTGGGCTTATTTTGGTGCACAATCACCCATCGGGGACGCTTGTGGCGAGTGCAGCGGATATCCATCTCACACAAAAATTTAAATTAGCGGCTGAAAGTTTAGATATTAAAGTCTTAGATCATTTAATTGTCACAGAAAAGGACTATTTTAGTTTTGCCGATGAAAGCTTACTCTAATGCTATTAATTTATACGTCTAAAATTACGCCGAGACTCAAATATGTTTTTAAACAAATTTGTATTCGAATTCTCAAAATACCGGTCTCTTTTACGAATGTAATCGAGGAGTTTATCGCACATGATAGTTTGAAAATGTCTTATGGTGCTCAACCGCTAGGGAGTGAGTTTTTTGTGAAAAGTAACGGACTTTTATTGGAGCAAGGGTTGTCTGATATTGAGCTCAATGTTCAGACTTGGGAGGACACTAAATGCTTTTTTAGTAGTGGTGAAAAAAGTCATCTTCCTTTTGATATATTTTCTGCCTCTTTTTATTTATTAAGTCGGTATGAAGAATATTTACCGCATGTAAAGGATTCGTATGGACGGTTTACTAAAGAAGAAAGTTTGGGTTTTAAATCCGGGTTTTTGGATCAACCAGTAATCGATATCTGGGCCTATAAATTCAAAGCCGCCTTACAGGCTCAGTATCCCAATTACCAGTTTGAATCGCGTGCGTATTCCATGCAGCCTGTCATCGACGTGCCAGTCGCGTATTACTATAAAAATAAAGGGTTTTTGAGGACTTTAGGGGAGTCTTTGACCGATTTGTTTAGTTTACGGTTTAAGTTTTTATACGATCGATTTTCAGTTTTATTTGGATTTAAAAAAGATCCCTACGATAATTTTAAATGGATTATCAATCGTCAAAAATCAATACAAACAAAGTTTAATGTATTTTTCTTAATTGGAGAGTTTACTACTTATGACAAAAATAATAGCCTCAATAAAAAACAGTTTGTATCTCTAATTAAGTCGATTGCCGATTATTGTTATGTTGGCATTAAGGCTTCTTATATGGCGCTGGATTCTCTAGATATTTTAAAATCGGAAAAAACCCAAATGGATGCAGTGACAAATACAGTAACCTCGTCGGCGCGGTCCTCATTTTCAAAAATTAATATTCCTACCACGTATCGAAATTATATAGATTTAGAAATTCACTCTGATTTTTCTATGGGGTACCCAGATACGATTGGATTTAGAGCAGGGACTTGCACCCCTTTTTTGTTTTATGATTTAGATTACGAAATACAAACTCCTTTAATGATCCACCCCTATCAACTCATGGACTTTGTACTCTTAAAACACGCCTCATTTCTAGATAAAAAGGAAACCGTATTAAAAGCAATTTCAGAAGTTCAAAAGGTAAACGGGACATTCACGTTTGTTTTTCATAATTATGCGTTCAGCCCCAACGCTCGATGGGCAGATTTCAAATCATTATTTAATCTTATACTAGAAACTTCCAATGACATTTCATCATAAAGAACATATTTTTTTCGACTTAGACCATACGCTTTGGGATTTTGATAAGAACTCCGCATTGACTTTTGAAAAGATTTTTAATTTAAACAATTTAGAGATTGATTTAACGGAGTTTCTAAAAGTTTATGTGCCCATAAATTTACAATATTGGAAGTTATACAGAGAAGAGAAAATTGATAAAAAAAGCTTAAAATTCGCACGCCTTAATGATGCCTTTAAAGCGTTAGAAATTCAAGTACCAACCCGAATTATTCATAAATTATCCGATGATTATATCACACATCTTAGTACATTCAACCATCTGTTTCCAGGTACCATTGAGCTATTAGACTATTTACACCCAAAGTATAAACTTCATATTATAACCAATGGTTTTAAAGAAGTTCAACACGGAAAACTGAATCAATCAAATATTGATCACTATTTTTTAACGGTTACTAATTCCGAAATGGTAGGCGTCAAAAAACCAAACCCTAAAATCTTTAATCACGCGCTACAAATGGCCAAAGCCACCCCCGAAAACAGTTTGATGATCGGCGATAATTTAGAAGCAGATATTATGGGAGCGATTAACTTTGGAATGCCGGCCATTTGTTTCAATTATCACAACGAAATTTTAGCCGATGACATCATTGGTGTGGACGATTTATTAGATTTAAAAAAGTATATTTAGGAAATAAAGTTGTAATTTGAACGTTTATTGTAATAATCTAACCCAAGTTTTATTATGAAAAACCTGTTTCATTTTAGTAAAATCCTACCCTTAATTGTTAATGCAGTGGTTTCTTTTTCGTGTGTTAAGGATACCGATTTTGACCAAACGGATTCTCTTGTTGTCACTCCGATAGTTGAAGTCAATTTAGTAGAAATTCAAGAGCCAGCGGATACCTTTCTCGATGATTTAGGAGACGAAGTGCTTAATATTTCTGACCTCATTGTTTTTGATGTATTCTCTTCAGATTTTGTTGATGAGAATCTTTTAAAAGCAGAATTAGTCTATGAAGTCACCAATACTCTAAATAAAGCTTTCGAATTTAAGATGGAGTTTTATGATATTTCAAAGACACTAAAACATACAATTTCCTTTAATATTGAAAATTCCCCTGCTAACAAACCCCTTGTTTCGGAACATACAGAGGTTTTCGATACAAGTAGTTTGGAGGCTCTGAAGCAAAGTACTACGTTAGATATTACCATTACGTTAATGTCTAGTCCTACAGGCTCTGTTTTAACGACTGCTTCTAAAGGCATGATTGCCTTAAAGTCCAAAGGGGTCTTTTATTTACAACTATCAGAATGAGATGGCTATTATTTTTGGGATTTTTTGTATCTCTTCAGGCACAAAATAAGCAGATTTTATACGGATTTAAAGAGGTTCCACAACAAATCCTATTAAATCCGGGAGCTCAAATTGAGTATAAAGGATATATAGGGGTGCCTTTACTTTCGCATATTCATTTTAATGCAGGTGTGACGGGGTTTTCTGCATTTGATATTTTCGCTGACGACGGGAGAGACTTTAATCAAAAAATACAAGACGTTGTGTATGACATGGATGCCCAAGATTTTTTTGGATTCAATCAACAGTTAGATCTCTTTTCTGCTGGATTTAGATTCAACTCTTCTTCAGAAAAAACGTTTTTCATCTCCTTTGGGCTCTATCAAGAATCTGATGTGTTTTTCTATTTCCCAAAAGATTATGCGGTTTTGGCTCTTGAAGGCAATTATAATAATTTAAATAGGCGTTTCAATCTTGGCGATTTGAGTGTAAGCGCCGAAGTGTCCTCCGTTTTTCATGTAGGGATCAATAAAAAAATTAATTCTAAGTGGACCGTTGGCCTAAGAGGTAAAATATATTCTAGCATTGTTCAGGCTTCCTCCACCGAAAATTACGGATCTTTTACCACGGTAGAAGGGACTTCTAATTTCTTGACACACAGTATTGATCTTGATATGAAATTACAAACTTCCGGGCTTTCATTCGCTACGGATTCAACTGCTACTAATCAGGTTGATGTTCTGAAAAATCGACTTCTGCTCGGCGGCAATTTAGGGGTGGGTATTGATGTTGGATTTACGCATGAACCCAGTCCAGAATGGACAATAGATGCAAGTCTTCAGGATCTCGGTTTTATCAATTATTCTAAAGATGTTCAAAATTATGAGGTCAATGGCTATTTAGAATATGAAGGAATTCAGTCTGTTTTTCCACCAATTGCTTCAGATCAAACAGCACAAGAGTATTGGGACGAGGTTAATGATGATTTTGAGGATCTATTTAAAGTGGATAGTACCACAACGGCCTACATCAAATGGCGCCCTTTAAAACTGAATACTTCTGTGAGTTATAATTTTGGAAAAAAAGTCAATAAAGAGTGTAACTGCTTGGATAAGTCTGACCCCACTTTTCAGAATAGGGTAGGAGCGCATTTGTTTGCACTCAAACGCCCCAATCATCTACAATGGGCGCTGTCTGCATTTTATTATCGAAAACTATTCAAAGGCTTACAATTTAAAACAACCTACACAATTGATACGTATTCCTCTAAAAATGTTGGACTTGGAATTTCTGCCGCTTTGGGACCTGTTCAGTTTTATATCATGGCTGATAATTTATTGGATTATCAAAACGTAGCTAAATCACAAAGTGTATCTTTACAATTAGGGTTTAACTATATATTTAAAAATAATGAAGACTAAATTTTCTATTTTCCTTTTGGTACTGAGTGTGCATATGAGTTCTTTGGCTCAATCGAGTATAAATGATTATAAGTACGTGACCGTCGCTGAAAAATTTGATTTTTTAAAATCTAAAAATCAATATAAACTAAATGATTTAACCTCGTTTTTACTTAAAAAAAGTGGTTTTATAGTTTTAAAGACTTCCGATAAGAGGCCTCAAGATCTATATAAAAACAACTGTTTAGGCTTAAGTGCAAACATCATTAATACGAAAGGGTTTTTAAAAACAAAACTCCATTTAGAACTTGTGAATTGTAGAAATGAGGTTGTCTTTACGTCTGAGACTGGATCTTCTAAAGAAAAAGAGTACAAGAAAGCATACCATGAAGCTTTGAGAAATGCATTCAATTCAGTGCAGGCTCTCAATTACAAATATAATGGCACAGTTCCAGAAATTTCATCTACTGAAAAAATTGAAATCCAAGTCCCTACTGTTGCGATTGAAACCAGCACAGCACCTGTTGTGGCTGAAGTTCCAACAACAGAAGTGTCTACTAAAATGGTCGTTTCTAAATTGATAGTTACCCCAACCGATTCTGGAATTGATTTTATAGAGAATAGTTCTGGAACTACGAAATATTCGACGCATGCAACGCTATTTGATGCGGTGTATATTATAGAAAATCAAGCGGGTATTATTTATAAACGGGGCCAAAACTGGGTTCGTGAGTATGTCGAAAATGGTAAGACGACCATTGAAGCGCTCAACATTCAACGTTAACCATCATACTTATCTTTCCAACGTTGTTTTAAAAAGTCTTGTTGCGCATTTTCACGGGCATTATTCCCTGGTTTATAGAATTGTGTATTTTCGATTCCTTGAGGTAAAAACTCTTGAGTTACAAAATTTAGATCATAATTATGTGCGTATTTATAGGACTCGCCATAGCCTAAATCCTTCATCAATTTGGTAGGGGCATTTCGAATGTCAAGTGGTACCGAAAGGTTTCCTGTATTTTTCACGAGTTCCATGGCTTGATTAATGGCTGCATAGGCCGCATTACTCTTAGGCGAACATGCCAAGTACGTGGCGCATTGACTTAAAATAATTCGGCTTTCTGGCATTCCAATGGCTGTTACCGATTGAAAAGTACTGTTTGCTAATACTAACGCAGTTGGATTGGCATTTCCAATGTCTTCACTTGCCAAAATCAGTAAGCGTCGTGCAATAAACTTTACATCTTCGCCTCCTTCTAGCATGCGGGCCAACCAATACACAGCGCCATTGGGGTCACTTCCGCGAATGGATTTAATAAATGCCGAAATAATATCGTAGTGTTGATCGCCAGTTTTGTCATATAAAACCGTGTTATTCTGAACTTTTTCTAATACCAGATCGTTGGTGATTGTCACTTCGTTTGCAGATTCAGAATTGACAATCAGCTCAAAAATATTAAGCAATTTTCGAGCATCACCACCAGATAAACGCACTAAAGCTTCGGTTTCTTTTAAGTTAATTTTCTTTTCAGATAACGCCTCATCCGTTGTAATGGCGCGCATTAAGAGCGATTCTAAATCTTTGGTGTTAAATGGTTTTAAGGTATACACCTGACAGCGCGAGAGTAGGGCAGAGATGACTTCAAAACTAGGGTTTTCGGTGGTGGCTCCGATCAAAGTGACCCAGCCTTTTTCGACCGCTTGAAGCAAGGAGTCTTGTTGTGATTTGCTAAACCGATGAATTTCATCAATAAATAAAATGGGATTTTTTGTGGTAAATAAACCTCCAGCTTTTTTTGCTTTTTCGATGATTTCTCTCACATCTTTGACACCCGAACTAATGGCACTTAAGGTATAAAATGGCCGTTCTGATTCTTGGGCGATAATGGTGGCAAGGGTTGTTTTTCCGATCCCCGGCGGGCCCCAGAAAATCATAGAGGGAATCAATCCTTGTTTTAAAACCTGGGTCAATGCTCCTTGAGGTCCAATGAGGTGTGATTGACTAATATAATCGGTCAATTTTTTTGGACGTAAGCGTTCTGCCAAAGGTGCATTCATCTTACAAAACTAAAGTTTTTTTTCATATAAATATGACATTCTAACATAATGCCTTTTTTTGGCGGGTTATTTGCTGAGGTTTAGTAAATTTATAAGAATGAATTCACAAGATCAATTTCGGTTTTCAACAGGGGTTATCGGCTATCCGATTGCCTTTGTCTTATTGCTTTGGATTGTATTTTGGATGGAAATCCGGTTTGGATTCCGATGGAATGATTTTGGGGTGTATCCTAGAACATTTTCAGGGTTGAGAGGGGTTTTATTTAGTCCGTTTATTCATGGCAGTGTGCAACATTTATATCATAATTCGACGCCTTTATTGATATTATCGATGGCGTTGTTTTATTTCTACAGAGCCATTGCATGGCCCATTATTTTATATGGGATTTTAGCGTCTGGCGCCCTCACTTGGATGATTGGAAGTTCGGCCTATCATATTGGTGCAAGTGGACTTATTTATGTGTTGATGAGTTTTTTATTGTTTAAAGGCATTTTCTCAAAACATTACCGATTAACAGCACTTTCCCTTGTGGTGGTGTTTTTGTACGGGAGCATGTTGTGGTATGTGTTTCCAATTAAAGAAAATATGTCCTGGGAAGGCCATCTGTCCGGTTTGATTGTTGGGTTTATATTTGCTTTAGGGTTTAAAAAAGAAATTGCGAAACCTTTCAAGTATGCGTGGGAAGATCAAAACTATAACGACGCTGACGATCCCTTTTTACAACAGTTTGATGCCGACGGAAATTTTATCGAAACTTTAGAAGAAACCCATACGGCAGATCCTTCTATAGAAATTCAATACAACTACAAAGAAAAGGACGTTTAGAGACGTTGTCTGACGACTTCATACAGAAATGCACCACAAGCTACAGAAACATTTAAAGACGCAATACTGCCATACATGGGAAGCTTGGCTTTGTCGTCTACTAGTTTTAAAATAGACGGGTTGATGCCTCGGTCTTCAGAACCCATAATAATAGCACATCCTTTTTTAAAATCGATGTCGTAAATGGTGTCTTCTGTTTTTTCGGTGGCTGCAACAACTTTGATGTCGGAGGCTTGTAAATAAAACATAGCATCCTTGATATGGTCGACTTTACAGATAGGAATATTAAAAACCGCACCAGCACTTGTTTTAACAGTGTCTCCGTTTATGGGAGCACCACCACTTTTTTGAACGATGATTCCATCCACACCTGTACATTCGGCGGTTCTGATAATGGCGCCAAAATTTCGGACATCACTTATTTGATCGAGGAGTAAAAACAATGGATTTTCTTTGGTGCCTTGAACGGCAGTGATCAATTCTTCTAAGTCATAGAACGCGATGGGCGACATATTGGCCACCGCACCTTGATGGTTGTGGGGCGTTAATCGGTTTAGCTTTTCAATAGGCACATACGAAAAGTTGATGTTTTGTTTACGCAACAGTTTTTCTAATTCTGTAAACAATTCGCCACTGAGTCCTTTTTGTAAAAACACTTTATCAATAGTGTTTTCTGCTTCAATCGCTTCAATAATAGCCCGAAGGCCATATATTTTGGTTTCTTTCTCCATGCTGCAAAAGTAAGTAATCGGCTCAAATTTTATACTAACATCGGCCCATAAAAAAACCACCCATATTGGGTGGTTTTAAAATTTCATTTTGGGTTGCTATTATTGAATCACTAGTTTTTTAGTGGTGGTTCCATAATCAGATTTTATCTTCATAAAATACATCCCTTTTTGATATTGATTTAAATCGAGCGTAAATTCATTCCTGTTCACAGGCACTTTGCTCATGATTGTTTTTCCAGTAATATCATACAAATCAAAACTAATGTTTGAAACGTTTTTAAGTTTTAAGTTGAAAACGCCTTGCGACGGATTTGGATATATACTTAGAATATCACTAACGCTGTTAATATCTGCAACAGATAAACTTTCAGAACAATTGTAAACCACAATTTCGTCTAAATACCATCCGTCAACGCCATTACAGCCATCACTTCCAAATTCCCATCTCAGTTTGAGCGTCTTATTTGCTGTGATCCCCATAGACGATAAATCGACGATACTTTGGCCCCATACACTTAGAGATCCTCCATCATCACTTCCAGAAAAAGCGATTTCACCACTCATAGGACTGTCATTGTTAGAGTTATTCAGTGTGAGGTTGTATGGGTTTTGAGTAAATGAAGCTGCGGGTACGAGTGTCCACGCACCGCCATCAATACTATATTTTAGATTTCCTCCATCATAATTTTTTTCCGATGCAACGTTGTGATTAAATGCTAACTCAAAGGTTCCGCTTGTGTAATTTGGGATGGTAATTGTTGGACTCTCAAGTCTGATAATCCCGTTTTGTAAACTCGTATCACAATCACCATTTCTAGGATTTGGTGCAAAGATACCGGATCCCGTTCTGTTATCAGGAAGTCCTGTTGCAATTGTCCACTCTCTAGATTCCCATGAGGCGTTTTCCGCATGTTGCGTTACGACCCAGTTACCGAGACCACTTTCCCAGTCTTCACTAAAAATTGGGTTTGAACTTGCTGCACCACAAATGGCAGGGGTATCGGTGTCTAAAAGTGTTGCATAATCACAAGCATTATCATCTCTTAGTTCCGTAGCGAGTAACGCTTTAGTAATGTTTGCGACGTCTGCGCTTGTAATTATTTGTCCTGAAGGTCCAGCTGGAGTTTCCGTCGTGGTAAGTCCTTCTAGATTCGTTCCAATTAAGTCTGTTGCCGCTGCTTCTATCGCATCTGCAAACACTCCAAAATCACTTGTAAACGTCAAATATTCACTTTGCGTACGCCAAAAAATATGCGCTGCTTTGGTAAATCCTAAGGCACTAATAGTTTGACCATTATAGGTACCTCCATCCACGAGTAAGGCATATAAGTGGTTTGCAATCCCTGAGTTGGAATGAACCCCCCCTCCATCATTATCAGCTCCACATACAAAATTGCTATCAGATACTTTTCCTGGATCCCCTAAAAAGGTTGGATCCCATAGATCTCTAATGGCCCCAAATAGAGTCGTGTCTTCACCCATTTTCCAACGTAACGAACTATTACTGCTTGTCCGTAAAGAAAGATCCTCTCCATCGTCGTTGTAACTGTTTAATAAATCAACAGTTTCTCCCCAAATATCAGAGTAGGCTTCATTTAGTGCGCCTGATTCGAAAGCATAGATTAAATCATTGGTTCCATCCGTATAGGCATGTCCCCATTCATGTGCGACGACATCGTCAGAAATTACGCCTTCACAATAACTTGTATTAACGCCATTCCATGACGCATTTGGACAAAAATCTGGCGTTTCATCATTACTTATAGTTATCATTTGTGCCCCATTCCCATCATAGGAATCAAAACCAAAGGTGTTATTAAATAAATGATATATGTGACCTGCAGAACTGATTAGAGTTCGCTGGTCTGGGTTTAGAAACCCAGGAAATAAATTACCTTCTGTCCAACGTTGGTCACTCGTATCTCCTTCATACAGAACTCTGTCAAGTGCATGTGCCATTCCTGTAAATTGCTCCACCAGTTTTCCGGTTTTAGCATCTATAAAAAGATATTCTCTTACATCGACATCATTACGGACTTCAATTCTGTAGGCTAAATGCTTCGAAGTGATAACCCCTTGAACGAGGCCTTTAGGAAAGATAAATAATTCGTTTGTAATTGTTTTTAACGGATTGCTTGAAGCATTGATATTTTGATTTTTCACCAATTCAACTGCAATTTCACCTGCTTGTTGTTTGTTTAAGCGAGGTTTTGCATTTAAGGAAATATCAGAAATAATGGTTCCGTTTATGGACCTTAAGTTTTCATTTTTATCGAAATGAAATTTTAATTGTCCATCATAGACGGGTACGCCTTTATAATGTTGTTTTAAGGTGTGGTGTTTGAGTCCGTAGTTATCGGTTTTGGTGACACCATCACTAAGTGTTTGATCTGTAGAGTTGATCGCATAGATAGATTGGTTTGTTGCTAAAAAGTTAGCGACTTTATCTTCTATGCTTTTTCCTTTTAGGGAAAGTGAATTGTTAGCAGGAAAACTAACCAAACTAGGCGTTGGTATGTTTTTCTGGAATTTTACTGTTGCATTTGTTACCTGTTGAAATGAGTTTAAAACTCTATTCGTGTTTTGAGAATTTACGGATAGGTCAACAAAGACTAGAACTAAAATTAAGAGTATAGTTTTTTTCATGATCTATATATTTATGTTTTTTTAATTAAAAAGGGGCTATCTATCCGATAGCCCCTTTTTTGGTTTTATTTTACTTATTATTCTTCATTCAATACATTTATTTCATGAAAGAAATAGCCGTATTGTGTCAACCAATCTACATAAGAGACACCGTCTTGTACGAAATCATATTCTAAATCCATTGTATTTGTACAAGGATCAATGGTTCCAGTCCCACTTAAATAGTATAAGGGTTGAACCGCTCCATCATACTCAGTTTTCATGTAGAGTTGTTCTTCAATTGTAAAACTACCTGTAGTTTTATCAACATCCATTAACACTTTTTCTTGTTCTAAAATCGTCTCTGACCATGCATCAGTCATGAAAACAACACCAACTCCAGTAATTTCAAGATTACCGTCTGCATCAAGTGTAGTGGTAACTTCAGTATCACCCCACATGTCTTCACCTGACCAAGTTCCAACATAATTTTCTAAATCCATGGCGCTTTTTTCACCAACTTTCTCTAGAGTATAATCTTGTCCGGCCTTCGTTACTTTTGCTAATATATAATGTAAATCAGCACAAGCGTCAGTAGTATTCACTGCGGCTGGAAAACTATGGGTTGCGCCATTAATAACTCCCACTTGATCAAGTGTAATTTCGAGATCTAAATCAATAGCAATTTCATTTGCACTGTAAAAATCAGCAACAATATAATACTCTCCATCAGGATATGTACCTAGAAAATTAAGCGTTTCAAACCCACTTCCGTCTTCTTCTGTTAGAATTCCTGTATAAGGTACGTCTGTAATTAACAAACGCATGTCCGCTAAATCAGTTGCTTCAATTGCTTCTCCATAATTGTTAGTCACCGCACTAGATGCCGCCCAAGACAATCCAATAGCCAAATCATCTTCACTATGGTTCATAATGCTAAATGTAACTGAAGTTCCAGAAATAGAATTTAAATTTGCTTCTGTCCCATCCGTTATTTGAATGGTCGCTGTTTCTGTATCTTCAAGTATTTCATCTGCGTGAATGGTGAATACATCCGAAATAGATGTAGTTCCAGCAGCAATGGTTACAGTTGATGGGAAATCGAAATCATCTCCTTTTGTAGCGTCTCCACCTGTTTGTGAAAGGTGTACTCTCACATTCGTAATTTGAGCTTCGCTGATGCTTACAGTAAACCCATAAGTGGTTTCAGCTTCTACAAGCGATTGCTCACCTTCAAAATCTAATGCCACTGTTAATGATGGGCTAGAAGGTGCATTTGTAGCATCTCCTGTAGCATCATCCTCAGTACACGCTGTAGTAAGAATGATCGCACTCATTACTAAAGCTATTTTTAAAAATTTGTTTTTCATATTATATATCTATATGTTAATTAATCAACTTGTTTTACCAATTTCTCATAAAACTCTCTTGTCGCTCCAACACCTCTAAAGTATCCAATTGTGAAATTTAATTCATCGACACCATTGACATCGTCAGGATTTGCAAATGAAGTTGACGCTCCACAAGGTATAGATTCAAACGTACCTCCAGCACCTTCACAGGTCATTACAGGCGAACCATTTAGCAATAAAGCTGCTTCATCTAAGTCTACATCCATTACTGTAATGTAGCCTGTTGTGTTGTCTACTGTAAAGAAAAACTCATTATCGTCCCAATACGCTAAACCTGCATGTCTGTAAATAGTAGCATCTACAGATTCAATAATTCTATCGGTATTATCCCAATGGTCTATATACCCACCAGAATTCCAGTATGCACTTTCTGTTACGGTATAGATTCCTGCATAACGTGTCCCCACAGCAACTTTAGTGGTTTTGGCATTGTTTAATGCCCCACCCTCAGAAGTTGATGAAACATATTCTAAATTCCAGAAATCACCAATGTTAAGTAGACCGTCATTAGCTGGTAATCCAGCGCCATTAATTTCAATATTCGCAATTAAATCTTCATAAGTAAATGACAGAGAAAAACTACTAATAGATCCAATAGTTGTATCTGTAATTTCAATAGTTTCTAATAAGACTCGATTACTTACGTCGCCTGTTACTGAATTTGTAAAGGAATTGTAAATTGAAACAGACGATGTCTGTACGGCTCCTTGGTAAATAGAAGCTGTTGCGCTGTATGTGTTTCCACCACCAACAACATAACTAAGCAGTGGATTGTTAACTTTTACAAGTCCACCTGTTGTTGCATCTCCTGTTAATTCGTCATTATCTTCATCTATACAAGATGTAAATGCAAATAATGCGATTAGTGGGAGGATTAAATATTTGATTTTTTTCATTTTAATGTTTTTTTAGTGTTAATTATTATTGCCAGAATAAAGTAGAGGTTAATAAGTCACCACCAATACTAGAAGTCGCTGTTTGATAATTTGCATTATTCAAAGAAGGTTCTAATGTTGGGTAATAAAATCTAGAAGGGATTTCAGCAATATCTCCCTCAACAGCTGGTGTTAATACAGGAAGTTTTGTACGTCTCCATTCTGTCCACGTTTCAAATCCTTGTCCAAATAAAGCGATCCATTGTTGGGTTGCAATTTTTGAAGTACCATCTGCTTGTGAAGTGATCGCAATTCCGTCTTGCGCTAAGTATTCAGCAGCGTTTAAACCATTTGCAGCAAAACTAGCTGTAATACCATTATTATAGAATGTGTTTACAGTTGAAAGTCCACCAGAAATATACCCTTTGTTAGCCGCTTCAGCCATTAAGAAGTATAATTGAGAATAAGACATTACCACACCCGGTAATTCTGGGTTTAGGTAAAAATCTCCTAATCCAGAGATGCCTGCATAGGTGTATCCTAAATCTTCATTTGGAAGTGTTGTTTGATTTCCGTATCCAGAAGGTTTTCCTCTAATAACTCCATCGGACTCTGCAGGTGAAGCATAGACTTCTAAACGAGGGTCAGAAAGACTAGATAATAATTCAACGAGCACCGTGTTTACTTTATATTCAACTCTAGCACCGTCAACGATTGTCTCCCAAATTGGGTTACCGTCTGGAGCTGCTGATAAGTAAGTTAACTGAGCATTGTCTGCATTGGATCCAAAGACCATTCCTGAGTTTACAATTGCTTGTAATTCTGCACCGACACTTCTTGTAGATGAGATACGCATAAGCGCTCTAAATTTCAGAGAGTTAGCAAGTTTTAGCCATTTGCTAGTGTCGCCACCATAAAATAAATCTGAACTTGGAACGATACTTCCTGATCCGCTAGATAAAAGTGCAGCAGCATCCGTTAGCATTTGAATAACGCCTTCAAAAACAACACTTTCGCTGTCATATGCTGGTTGTAAAACCGCACCGTCTATTGATTGTGTAAAAGGAATTGGACCGTAAAGCTCTGTTAGCGTTTGGTATCCAATGGCCTGCATTACTAATGCAACCCCTTGTAAGTTGGTGTTTCCATCAACTTCAGCTAAGTCATACATTGCTGACGACTCCGAAATTGTTAGGGTATAGATGTTACTCCATACAGCGTCAATTACACCTCTACGTGGTACGTATCGCGCTTCGTCGTTGTACTGAACTTTGGACCAGTGTTGTGCCCAGCATTCACCCATATCTCCTCCAGCTTGAACGCCGTAGATTGTGTTCACAAAGGTTCTTTGTGCATATCCTAATAACAAGTGCGCAGGAATTGCGACCGGGTTGTTAGGATCTTGATTTAGCTCTTCAAAGTCTTTTGTACAGCCTGTTACTAGTACAAAACTTAAAAAAGCATATAGTATAATGTTTATGTTTTTCATAATTTTTTTTTTAGAATTTTAAGTTTACGTTAAAACCAATTGTTCTAGCAGAAGGATACTGACCAAATTCCTGACCTTGTTCTCCATTTGAACTACTAAATCCAGTTTCAGGATCGATGTGTGGTGCATTTTTGTAAAGCAATGCTAAGTTTCTTCCTACAACTGATACTTTCATAGATTCAAAAGGAACTTTGTCAAGGAATTTAGATGGTAAAGAATACCCGAAAGTCACTTGTCTTAACTTCACATAAGAGGCATCAAATATTGCACTTGATTCGATACTGTTACTGTAAGATGCTTGGTTAAATGATTTTGCAGAAACAGTAACATCATTAGGAACAAACCCTCCGTTACCATCAGCTCTAACCCCGTTTCCAACAACTCCAGTCTCACGACCAATAAGTGATTCTTCTAAGGTACCTGCATAACGACCCCAAGAGTATGTCATACTGTGTACATCGCCACCAATCTTAGCATCTACAAGTGCTGCTAAGCTGAAGTTTTTGTATTTAACACTAAAGTTGGCACCACCAGTCCAATCTGGAGCAATGTTTCCAAGAACTTTTTGAGTTGAATCAATTACAGGAAGACCGTTACTATAAATAACTTGTCCGTCATCTGTTCTTGAGAAATCACGTCCTACAATAGAACCGTAAGGAAGGCCTGGACGCGCTTCTAATGAAACTCCCCATTGTCCACCAAGTACATAGGTATCTAAGCCACCAAGAGAGGTTACTTCACTCTCATTCTGAGCCCAGTTTAAATCAACATCAAAAGAGAAATCTCCTTTATCGATGATGGTCGCGCCTAATTGTATCTCAATACCTTTATTGCTCATATCGGCAATATTATCCCATGAATTTGTAAATCCAGTTGAAGAAGAAACTTGTATTGGTACAAGTAAATCCTCACTCAATTGATCATAGTAAGTAGCACTTAAACGTACTCTGTTTGCAAAGAGTCTAGCATCTAAACCAAATTCAACTCCAGTAACAGTTTCCGCTTTTAAGTTCGGGTTGTACTGTGTGTTTGGAGAATATCCTTGGTTACCAAAGCCTGTATTCGCTAATCCAAACGTCGAGTTAATTGCATAAGCACCTAAAGCACCCGTACTACCAACTTCAGACCATCCACCTCTTACTTTTAAGAAATCGATTTTAGCAGCAGAAAGATCAACCATTTTAGATATTAAAAGGGATCCTGCAACTGATGGGTAGAAGAATGAATTGTTTGCGACTGGTAAAATACTTGCCCAGTCATTTCTAGCAGTAAAGTCTAAAAACACCATTTCTTTAAAAGAAAATTGTCCGTAAGCATAGGCACTACTAATTTCTTGTTCACTTAGGTTACCACTTAAACTTGCAGTCGCACCTGTTTGAAGGTTGGAAAGGTTGTATAAGTTTGGTAATTCTAAACTAGGAAGGTACCCAGAGATTGCATTGTATGTTCTTCTCATTTGATTTCCTCCTACACTAAGAGAGAATCCAATATCTTCAGAAATTGCTTTGTTGATTGTCAATAAAACACTCGCGTTAATTTCTTCAAATCGTCTTTGAACTTCATAGTAACTACCGTTTTGGGCGTTGTTACTTCCAATTGCTTGACGTTGTGTTTCTAATTGACTGTAACTGTCTGTTCCTATTTTAGTATTTAAAGACATCCAATCCGTTAAATCGTAGTTTAAATCGATATTACCAATTAAACGATCCTTAGAAAATGTGTTAAGATTTGTTTCTAACACCCAGTAAGGGTTGTTTTGGAAATTATGATTCCAGTTTAAAGGGGTTCCTTCTGCAGCAGTTCCTACTGGTGCTAAAGGAAAACTTCTCCAGTCTCTAAGTGATTGGAAATCTACGTTTCTTGCAGACCATATAAACTGTTGAAATGGATTCTCATTGTTATAACCTGAGATTGGTAAGTTTCCACTATCAATATTAAAATAGTTTAAAGAGACTGAAGCATTCATGCGTTCTCCTAACTCTACAGAACCACTAAGACCGATCGTTATTTTTTCTAACGATGTATTTGGTACCATTCCTAATTCTTCTGAATTACCAATAGATAATCTGAAGTTTTCATTTGATAATGATACATTGTTAGATGTGTTTACACCTGTGTCAAGGAAATCTTTCACGTTGTTTGGACGCGATACCCATGGTAATGGTTGTCCACTATATAACTGAGAATCCCATTGTACAAATTCTAAACCAACATCCAAAGGAGGACCCCAACTCTCATCAACACCATCGCCAACACCGCCACTTGCGCCGTTTACGTATTCGAAGTAAGAAGGATCACCACCTTGACCATATGAGTTTTGGTAGTTTGGTAATAATAAAGGATTGGAGAATGTGATGTTACTATTTACAGAAACACTGAATTTTTTCCCAGCGGTTCCTCTTTTAGTTGTGATTACAATCACACCGTTACCAGCTCTTAAACCATATAATGCAGCTGCATTAGGGCCTTTAAGGACTGTTACCGATTCAATATCGTCTGGATTGATATCTGCAGCTCCATTTGGTAAATCAACACCACCACTTGAACCAGCGTTTCCAAAACTACGGTTATCGATTGGCACACCATCTACTACATACAAAGGTTCGTTATTACCTGTAATAGAAGAATTACCCCTTAATACAATTCTAGAGGAAGCACCAACGCTACCAGAAGTTCCAGTTACTTGTACACCAGCAATTTTACCACTTAAAGCATTTGAGATGTTACTCTCTCTTGCTTCCGTCATACCTTCACCTTTAATACTTTGAACGGAATACCCTAAAGCTTTTTCGTCTCTTTTAATACCAAGAGCGGTTACAACAACTTCTTCTAAAGTGTTGTCTGCTGCTAAAGTTACATTTACTGTAGAACTTGTTCCAACAGTAATGTCTTGACTCGAATAGCCTACATAGCTAACACTAAGGACATCGCCTTGGTTTGCTTTAATAGAATAATTTCCGTCAAAATCGGATGTTGTTCCAGTTGAAGTTCCTGCAATTGCTACAGTTGCTCCTATTAGTGGCATCCCACTATCATCTGAAACGGTACCTGTTACGGTAAGTTGTTGTGCGAATGAAAGTTGCACAGTAAACGCCAAGAATAGCGTTAGAATGATTCTAAACTTTGTTTTCATTTTTGTTATTTATTTAAATTAGTCCTCGCAAAAGTGACGATTATAACTCAAATAACCAACTTTTTGTTTATTTAATTCTATTTAAAATTAAACATATTAAGTTAAATTGTACTATATCATTATATTATGTTCATGTTTTATCTTGTTTATTAAACAATAATTGAATTGACGGAATCATATGCTACTGTATTAATTAATTATTTAGAAACTAATTATTTTTGACATAAAAAAACCACCCGATTGGGTGGTTTTTTATTGAATTAAAATATTAGATTATTGAATCACTATATTTTGATGTTGTACCGCACTCTGATTTTAATTGTTAATTGATGTTTTTTCAAATAAACCTATTACTCCAGGAAAATTTTTATTTGCTCCAATTTCTGACTGAGGGTATAAAAACCGTTGAGGAATACTTGTCGCTGACGTACTTTTTACAGGAATACTTAACACATTATTTGTTCTTCTTGCGTCATGAAACACTTGCAGTGATCCAATCATCGATATGTATTTCTCTTCTAGTATTTCATTTGTTAAGTTAATACCTGATGATGTGGACAGAGGGAAGTCTCCACTATATTCACTTGCTAAATAAGTTCTAGCCTCATTAAATGCAATTAGTCCTTCCGAACCTGTACTGCCATTTGCGCGTTGAGCAGCTTCAGCTTCGATTAATTTAGTTTCAATGTATGAAACCAATTGAAAGCTAGAGTCAATAGCAAAATAACCTCCAACATTTGTATTTAGTTCTGTTCCATCAAAATACACGTCTTTTCTTTTAGAATCACCTGGGGTGACTAGCAGTCTTGGTTCAGTTCCACTAAGTAGATTATGTAATTTGCTTGGTCCACCAGCTGTTAAATAGCCACCTCTTTCTTCCACTATAAACTGATAGTACAAGTTTCTTGATCCTGAACTTGAGGTGTGAATTGAAAGTAAATCATTTCCTAATGTGATGCCGCTTTTAGCCTCTGATAGCGCTGCAGGATAATCCTTGGCAACCAAATAATATCGGGCTTTTAGGGAGTGTGCTATTTCTGACCATGTTCCTTCGGATTTAAATCCGGTATCATAAGTGCCTGAGACAGTTGTTTCCCCAAGTTTTGATATTGCATCAGTCAGCAAGTCTTGAACATGAGCAAATACATCTACTTGACTGTCGTATAGTGGGTTTGGTGAAGTAATGTAATCACCAGCTTCTGAATCTGGTACATCTCCCCACAAACTAGTAGCTTCTCCGAGCAAAATCGCTTGCATTATTTTTGAAACTCCCTCCAAAAAGATGTCATCATTTTCTATTGCTTTCGTTTCTGCTAATTTTGATTGAGCTAACCCTGTGTAAAGGTCACTCCAGTCGTCATCAAAATCCCCAGAAGTCACAATATAACTATCCAAAGAAATATATTGTCTATCACTTCCTGTGAATTGATCTGTCCAAATGCCAGATATTCTTGAAGCTTGACTTCCGTTAATTTTAATTACAGCTAAGTTTGCTTGTCCTATTAAAAGGTCTCCTGGTGCATCTGTAAACTCATTTGGAGATTTATTAATTCCATCTGTGTAATCACTGCAAGAGCTGAAAATACTCAAAACAGTTAATAAGATTAAATTGAATTTTATTTTTTTCATTTTAATTATTTTAAAAAGTTAGATTTAAAGTAAATGCATAGGTTTGAGAAGATGGATTTGTAAAATAATCTAATCCCCTTCCGAGAGTTGCTCCAGTTAAATTTATGTCAGGGTCAAATCCATCAATTTTTGACCATAAAGCCAAATTTCTTCCTGATAAAGTAAGTCTAATTGATGAAAATCCAGCATTTTTAATCAACTTTTTAGGAAGATCGTATGCTAAAGAGACCTCTCTTAGTCGTGTCCATGAAGCGTCCTTTACGAAGCTCTCAGATTGGTTTCCAAACCCGCCTCCGTTCGCAGTGTACCATTCCAAATCTAAAGCAACATCACCGCCACCAAAATCTTGAATATTCCCTCTAAACGTTGTGCCATTTGAGATTGTTCTTCCATCAAAAGTTTTTAAATCTGCTGTTGCAGTAGATTCATTTGCTGTTTCTGGATGAATTCCAAAATATTTTAGAACTCCTTCAGTTCCAGTCCAGTGGTCGTTTCCTTGAGATGTTTCAAGTTGTGCAGATAAAGTAAAGCCTTTGTAGCTTAAAACAGTACCAACGCCTCCAATCCAATCTGGATTTGGATCTCCAAGAACTCCTTCTTCTTCGGAGATAGTAGGAAATCCATTATCGTCTAAAACGTAGCCTCCGTTTGAGTCTCTTGCAAATTTACCACCCCAAAGAGTTCCTACGGGATGGCCTTCTACAACTCTAGAAGAAGTACCGGTAAATCCAGCAAGGAATACTGATTCAACTCCATTTAAATCTGTGACTTTATTTTTGTTATGAGAGTAGTTAGCATTCAATTTCCAAGTAAAGTTAGTATTGTTAATTAGATTTACTGAACCATCTAGTTCTAATCCTTTATTAGTGATCTCAGCAGCATTAGCTCGTTTACCCAGGAATCCAGATGATGGAGCAACGTCCACATTCAGAATAGCATCACTTGTAGTTTTGTCGTATATTGTAAAACCTAAACTAGCTTTGTTATTGAAAAGCCTAATGTCAGCTCCAAATTCTAGTTCCTTTATACGTTCTTCTTTTAAGTCTGGATTGCCTAAAGTATTACTTCTTGAAAACGGATTTCCATAAGCTGCTGCTGATAGTCCGTCACCCCATGATGAGAATACACCCCCTGGGCCATAGGTTGTTGTTGTAGAGTAGGGTTCTGGAGTTATTCCAATTTCGCCATATGCAACTCTTACTTTACCAAATGACAAGATGTCGTTATTGATTAAGTCTGAAAATTTCCATCCAATTGAAGCACTTGGGTAGAATACATTTTCTTCAAAAGTTGATGATCTTTCGTAACGTGCAGATGCTTCAAAATATAATTGATCATACGCATCCATATTTAAAATAAAATATCCACCAGACTTTCTTGTTTCCTCCTTATAGCTGGCAATTGATTCGTTCGCTGCAGTAGCATTTCCAAAAATCCTTAGATCTCCCACTGCAGGATTAGTGAATTGTTCAGAAGTTCCCCCTAAGATTGAGTATTGATTCCTGTCAATAGACATACCCAAAATTAAATTTAAATTCAAATTTTCATTAATGATATGGGATGAGTTTAAAAAAGTATTAAAGTTTTCGGTCTTCTCTTTTAAATCACGCTCTCCATAAAAACCAGCTCCTAACCCTGCCGCAGAATTAACGGGAAAGTAATATTCTCTATGGTCGTTATAGTAATCTAGGCCATATCGTGTTGTAAGAGTTAAGTTTTCTTTAATTTTCCAATCGAACTGTGGGGTTATTGTAAACCTGTCAACATAATTAGGATTGTCTTGTTCGTTGATAGTCCAGCCTGGGTTGTTATAAGTTGGTGCTGCAGAACCTAGGTAATTTCTATAACTTCTATGCGATTTAAGCGTTGGAAAACCGTCTGAATTGAAATAAGTTCCTACATAATCTCTGTTGTCAAAGTCTGGTGCGGACCTTAAATAACCTAAATAAAGTCCTTGTAGATTTGATCCTTGTTGAATACGATCCGATCCAATTCTAGAATAACTCGCACTTACTTTGGATTTAATTTTCTCCGATAAATCGGTAACTTGATTTATTCTAAAAGTTTGTCTTCTATAGCTTGATTTTCCTTGTATTATTCCATCTTGTCTCCAGTCAGAATAACTTATAAAGGTACTGCTTTTGTCTGCTCCAAAAGCTACATTTACTGAATTGTCAATTGTAATTCCTGTCCCAAAAACTTGATCACGGTTTGTGCTATTGAAAACTTCCGTTGAGTTTTTTGATGTTATTGGGTAAATGATATTTCCAGTAGCAGATTCAAATCTTGTGTTTCCTGTAGTAACAGTGTCATCTCCCCCAGTTCTATCTGAAATCCTATCTCCCCAAGACAATCCCGTGTTAGCTACCCACATCCCTCCATCCGATGAGTAGTCCTTGCCATCATCAAGCCACCATGAAGGATATCCTTGACCAAAAGTATTTTGTTTTTTGAATTCTACATTTATATTATCAAAAGCAACGGAGCTTTTTATGTTTACAACTGCTTTACTGTTCCTTTTTCCTCTTTTAGTTTTAATGACAATTACACCATTTGCTGCACCTGCTCCCCATACAGAAGCTGCTGCAACTCCCTTAAGTATCGTCACGCTTTCTACGTCTTCAGAACTTAGATCGTTCAGTCGTGATTGTTGAGTCACGCCGTCTGTAGCTCCTCCTACACTGCCGTCTGTGGCACCTCCTGCACTTTTGTTTGACACTGGTACACCATCAATTATTATTAGTGGGTTCGAATTTCCATTTAGGGAGTTTTGTCCCCGAATTTGGATATAAGCTCCAGCCCCCGGGTCACCAGAATTTCTTGTAATTTTTAATCCAGAAGTTTTCCCTGCTAATCCTTGGATAATGCCAGATTCTTTGGATCTCTCCAGAGCATCTTTGTTAACTGTTGTTGATGAGCTTAAGTCTTCATCTTTTTTCTTTTCAAGCCCTAAAGCCGTTACCACTACCTCATCCAGCGTATTGTCTGATTGGAGTGATAAATTAATAGTGCTCGCCGCACCAACGGTTTTGTTTTGGGTGGAATACCCAACATAGCTGTAGCTAAGGACGTCACCCGCTTTTGCTTTAATAGAATACTTTCCGTCAAAGTCAGTTGTGGTTCCAGAGGAAGTTCCAACAACTAAAACGGTGGTTCCTATTAAAGGCAATCCATTTTCATCGGAGACGGTGCCCGATACTGTTTTTTGTTGTGCAAATGAAATCTGCACAATTAACGCCATAAATAGCGTTAAAATCATTGTAAATTTGGTTTTCATTCTTTAAATGTTTTGAATTAGTCTAACCCAAAAGTCTTAATAAAAAGTTAAGAAAAAAAATGACCCCTTTGTATTTTAACATTTCTTTAACATAATAAACAGGGATTACTCTGTTAATAAAATTAAAATGTCGCCGTTAAGCTCAAATGCACTTTGGAGTCAGAGAACTTGAAGCTTTGTGTTTCTGTTTTACCATTGGCAAGGTTAAATTTTAACAGGCCAGCTTCGGTGAGCAGTCCAAATCCAAATCCAAATCCAAACAATTTTTGGTCGGATTGGATGGGGGTTTTAAAATACGCAGCATCTATAATTGAATGCATGTAGAGCGTTGGACTGAGTTGGTAGCGGTATTCGGAAGCAAGAATTCCAAACTGGGTTGCACTAATACTGTTTTCTTCAAATCCGCGGATGGCGTTAATCCCTCCAAATCGAAGGAGTTCGTTTTGTAAATAGCTTTCAGAATTGATCCCTTGGGCATTAAGTCTGACGTAAACACTATTTTTGAGATTCAGGCTAAAAACATTGGATGCATTTAGGGTGTATACTGTTTGATTGGTTTTTGTATCTGTTGTTTTTCGTGTGGCTTTAGACAAGCGAACTTCAAAAAATCGTTTTAAGGGTACCAGTATATTTTGAGGATTGCGTTGCTGATACATATAACGCAGTTCATAAGCAGAGGTTCGATAGTCTTCAATCGTATTGATGATTTCTGTTGTTAATGCGTTTGATTGCGAAGATTTAATTCCAAAAAACACTTTTTGTTTTGGGTTGATTTGATAGTACAAACTTGCAGCTTGTTCGGCCGTAGTAAAGGTGCTGTCTTTTTTGATAATATTTAATTGCAATTCGCTTCCGATGGGCGATTTAAATAAATAGGGGAGGGTGAGCTGAGTTTCAAAAGTTTTTAGATCATTTTCGTCGCTCCTATAATTAAGTCGAAACGATTCACCAAAGTTTAAGTTGTTAACTAGATTCAGATTGAGATATCCATTTATTTCTAGGTCTCCAGAAGTTTCGTCCGATCCAAATCCTAAAAACCCATCAAATCGATTGCTTTTGGTTTTTTCTAAATATAAATACACTCGGGTGGTGTCTTGTGTAAATAACACTTCTGCAGGTCGAAGTTGGTTGGTGAAGTTGAGTTGATTCAGCGCTTCGGTTTTGGATCGAATGGCTTTAAGGTCAAAAGGGGTATTGGTTTTTATGCCTAGATACTGCTTGATAAACGAACGCGGAAATTTTTCGTAGCCTTTAATTTCAACCGATTGAAGCTGTCTTGGTTGTTTTTTTTCAACGACTAAATCGGCTCTTAACGTTGTCTTATTAATTGGACTGATGTTTTTTAAAGAGACGCTGGCAAAGGGATGACTTTTTGATGTTAACAAGGCGGTCAGTTTGTTCAGTATAGATTCCAGATCAGAAACATCCACACCATAATAAGTTTTGTTTTCAAGGTCGTTACGAGATTCTAGTTCTAAAAAACTAAAAAGTTCGTTATCTGCATACAATAAAATGCGTTCGTATTTAGGTCCCAGTGCTATCGTCGCCACCACCGAGGGTCGGTCTGTAGAAATTTCTAGAACTTGCGCTTCAATATACCCAAGCTGATAGAGTTGTGCAGTAAAAGATGAAATTTGAGTTTCAAGCGAGGTGAACTCTTCAAAGGTTTTGGTGTATCCGATCGTTTCGATTACCTCCAAATGAAGCGTATCAGCGCTGGTAATTTTCAACTGAAGTGCTTGTGCAGTTCCAATATTAATGGCAGCAAACAGGCCTAAAATCCCAATAAATAACTTTAAACGAATCGTCACAAATATGATTTTCATGTAAAATTAACGTAAAAAGGGTTCTAATTATTTAATCGCCTTAAAAAAACGTAATTATTTTAAAATTATGGAGTTATGATTTGAATAATTCATTTTAATGTTTACCTTTGCAGCCCTCTAAGAAGAGGATTTAAAAAAAATAGTATATAGAATATGCCAACAATTTCACAATTAGTAAGAAAAGGAAGAGCCAAAATAACTAAGAAGAGTAAATCGGCTGCTTTAGA
>ERZ1047472.467-NODE-467-length-36218-cov-5.533667_pt1 | contig 36218 bp, 44 predicted proteins | sample MGYA00383095_ERZ1047472 | MGnify/ENA primary metagenome ERZ1047472 (study PRJEB29581, sample SAMEA5548365) | metagenome | biome: marine; feature: coastal; material: water | depth 1 m | study: Short-term variability in the microbial, nano- and picoplankton dynamics... | reverse complement strand
GAGCATCTCCCTTTTAAGGAGAGGGTCCTGGGTTCGAACCCCAGCCAAGTCACTTCCTCATTCAAAAGCGCACGTGGCGGAATTGGTAGACGCGCTAGGTTGAGGGCCTAGTGGGAGTTAAATCCCGTGGAGGTTCGATTCCTCTCGTGCGCACATTTCTTTATTTCTTTTATTTTCAGCACTTTATATATATTTTTTTTGTAAATTTGTTTAGCAGTGTTTGGGAAACATTAAACAAATGGATCGCGTTAAAAGTAATTTTAGTATTAAAAATCTAGAACATTTATCTGGAATAAAGGCTCACACCATTCGTATATGGGAAAAGCGATACAACCTATTTGAACCCGAACGAACCGACACCAACATACGACTTTACAATCTTGAAAACCTTCAGAAACTACTGAACGTCACCCTATTATATAACAATGGGTATAAGATTTCAAAAATAGCACTACTCAGCCCACAAGAGATAAATGAAAACGTTCACAAGCTTACCATAAACAAAAATGCAGACGATTGGTCTATAGGTTTGTTTAAACTGGCCATGATTAATTTCGATCAAAGATTGTTTACTAAAACTTTTAACGATTTACTAGAGCAGTTTTCATTTGGCGAGGTATTCAAAAATGTATTTGTTCCATTAATGAACGAATTGGGCGTATTGTGGCAAACAAATTCCATCAGCCCGTCACACGAGCACTTTATCACGAGTTTGGTAAAGCAAAAAATTCACGCCATGTGCGAAGATTTACAGCAAAAATCTACCCGCAGAACTGATCGTAGGTTTGTTTTATTCCTCCCAGATAATGAAATCCACGAGTTAGGGCTGTTGTATTTACAATACGAAGTGCTAAGCAATGGTTTTCAATGTGTATTCTTAGGACAGTCCGTTCCAATTGAAAGCTTAAGCAATCTAGTCGACATAGGAGAGCCGATTACGTTTATTTCCTACTTCACTATTGAGCCTTCACAGGATAAAATCAAAGCTTATTTAAATACTTTTAATTCAGAAATCATTGAAAACATTGACAGCGAATTATGGGTTTTAGGCTATCAAGTTCAATTTATGTCAGATGAAATGCCTGATAAAATGCGTAAATTCAAATCTATTGATGATGTGATTTACGCGTTGAATGTTGTTTAGTAAATACTAAACATTTTATACCCTCAGGGTAAATTGACAGAATAATTACTTTATATTTACAAGCATCAATGCAAAAATATGAAAGCGCTATTCGACCAAGTTTCGCATCAAAGCAGTAAACTCGTTACTGAATCTTACAGTACATCCTTTTCACTAGCAACTCGCATACTCTCTAACGAAATCCGTCAAGACATTTACAACATCTATGGTTTTGTCCGTTTTGCCGATGAGATTGTGGACTCCTTTCACGATTACAATAAAGCGGAATTATTTGCCCGCTTTGAGCAATCATTAGAAGAAGCATTGGCAGATAGAATTAGCCTAAACCCCATTTTAAACAGCTTTCAAGAAACAGTACACCGTTACAATATTGACCGTGAATACATAAATGCTTTTATGCAAAGCATGCATTGGGATTTATCTAAGAAAACATACTTAAGCGAAGAAGAGTACAAAGCCTACATATACGGCTCTGCAGATGTAGTAGGTTTAATGTGCCTAAAAGTTTTTGTCAAAGGAGATGATACCCTATTTGAATCTTTAAAAAATGCTGCCATGCGGTTGGGTTCGGCTTTCCAAAAAGTTAATTTCTTAAGAGACCTAAAAGCAGATCACGAACATCTAGAGCGCTCCTATTTTCCCAACGTTGACATGAATGCCTTCGATGAAGACTCAAAACAGGCTATAATCTACGAAATTGAAGCTGACTTTAGTGCTGGTTTGAAGGGCATTTTTCAATTGCCGGATGATGCTAAATTTGGTGTCTACACGGCTTACAAATATTATTTACGCCTGCTCAAAAAACTTAAAAAAACTCCTTCAACTCAGATAAAATCTAAAAGGATTCGCGTGCCGAATTATCAAAAAGTAGATGTGTTGGCGCGTTCATTTATTCGTTATCAATTTAATTTACTATAAGTTAAGTCCATGTCCTTGATTGCCCAAATTTGTGTGTTTTTTCTAACGTTTTTTGTCATGGAATTTATGGCGTGGTTTAGTCATAAATATGTTATGCATGGCTTTTTATGGTCGCTTCACAAAGACCACCACCACAAGTACCACAACTCTTGGTTTGAACGCAATGACCTGTTTTTTATCTTCTATGCAGTTGTGAGTATGGGCTGTGTAATATTATGGGGAGAGTATGGTTTTACACCAGGACTAGCCATCGGAATAGGCATCTTTGCTTATGGATTGGCGTACTTTATGGTGCATGACATCTTTATTCATCAACGTTTTAAAATATGGCGTAATGCCAACAACCGCTATGCGAGAGGTGTAAGGCGTGCACACAAAATCCACCATAAACACCTTGGCAAAACAAAAGGAGAATGATTTGGTTTGTTGTGGGTTCCCTTAAAGTATGTTAAATAGCAAGCGTTGCCATCTTGATGGCTGCAACAGCAGCTTCTGCACCCTTATTTCCTAGCTTTCCACCACTTCTGGCTTTTGCTTGTAACAAAGTATCATCGGTGAGCACTCCAAAAATAACAGGAGATTTACCCTGAAGATTAAGGTCTTTAATTCCTGTAGCTACCGCTTCACACACATAATCGAAATGAGCTGTTTCACCTCTAATCACACTTCCTAGTGCAATAACAGCATCGTAACCCGCATCCATGGCTACTTTGCAACCATAAACCAATTCGAAACTACCTGGAACGTCTATACGCTTAATTGCAGAACAAGCCTTTTGCTCAAGTACAGCATGGGCACCTTGATATAAATTTTCTGTTATTTCGGTATTCCACTCAGATACAACAATGGCAATTCGAAGGGCAGCTGCACTAGGCACTGCATCCAAATTCAAAGGACCCTGTTGTGCCGTCGCCATACTAGTTTTGGGCTTGGGCTAATAAAACCTCAACATGTGTTGCTTGAGGGGTTTCTGCATAGTCTGCCGCTAAGGCTTCTAGCATTGATGTGGCATCAGACTTGGCACCTAAACTTAAGGCTAGCTGAGCACCTTTAAGCAAAAAACGAGGCGTTGTCATATCATTATCAGCATAATTAGCTGCTTTCTGATAATAGCCTAAAGCATCTTCAAGCTGGTTTAGTTCCGTGAATGCGTCAGCAATTCCGCCAAGCGCAAGTGCGCCCAATACAGGATCGTTAGCAGAAAAATCTTCTAAATAATCAATGGCAATATCGTATTCCCCGCGTTGTAAATATATCATACCGGCGTTGTAAGTGGCAATTTTAGCAACTGCAGAACCACCATAGCTGTTGATGATTTCTATAAATCCAGGGTTTTGTCCATCGCCTTCAAGGGCGAGCACAAACAAAGAATCTTGCAAGGATGGATCTTCCAGAGCTTCATTAAAGTGTGCTTGCGCATGTGCAATAAGGTTGGTAGACTCTTCTTGCATGGGTTTAGCCACATAGTTTTCATAGCCCAGATAAGCAAATACTCCAACGACCACAAGGCCGATAAAGGATAGAATATAGTTCTGATTTCGAGAGACCCAAGCCTCTGCACGACCTGCAGAAGTGTCAAGTGTTGAAAATACTTCAGCTGTTACACTCTCTTGCTCTGGTGCTTGTTGTTGGGGCATTTTTGGTTTACCTCCGCGTTTTTTGTACGTAGCCATTTTAAAATGTTATGGTCGCAAAAATAAAATTTTTATTCCAATACTCCTTGCCGCCAAAATGTTTATTTTGGATGCTTATTAAATATATGTTGTTTTATGAGCAGTTTGCGTCTTAACGCCCTCGAGATTACCAACTATAAAAACGTATCAAATGCAAGTTATACATTCGATGCGCCTATTCATTGTTTTGTTGGAAATAACGGTAAAGGAAAGACAAACACCCTAGATGCTATCTACCATTTGGCCATGGGTCGTAGCTATTTTTCTGCTGTAAACGCTCATACCATCCAACATCAGGCTGACTTTATGCGTATCGAAGGTCACTTTGAACGTAATGACCAAATGGAACGCATCGAATGTCAACTCAAACGAGATGCAACAAAAGTTTTTATTCGTAACGGCAAGAAATACAAAAAGCTATCGGAACACATTGGTCTGCTCCCAACTGTAATGATTTCTCCATCTGACGTAGACCTAATCAACGAAGGCAGTCAAACAAGAAGGGGCTTTATAGATCGTCTGATTGGACAAGCTGACAAAACCTATTTGCATCAGCTTATTCAGTATCAAAAAATACTGCAACAGCGTAATGCTCTATTAAAACAAATGGGGCGTTATGGACAAGGCGCAAATGAAACATTAGAAATCTACAACGAACAATTGGTGTTTCTAGGATCCCCCATTCACAAAACTAGAGTCGAATACCTATCCACCTTTGAACCCCTGTTTAAAAAGCGATATGCCGCCATAAGTGGTGTTGAAGAAAATGTCAGCGTGTCATATCAAAGTCAACTGTTAGAAGAAGATTTTGACAAGCTACTCGAAAACGCAGCCACACAAGACCGCATGGCACAATTTAGCACCGTGGGTATTCACAAAGATGATTTGATGTTTCAAATTGACGGATACCCCATCAAGAAATTTGGTAGCCAAGGACAACGTAAGTCACTGTTAATCGCACTAAAATTGGCCCAATTTGATATGCTAAAACAAATTACAACTGTGACACCGCTCTTGCTTTTGGATGATATTTTTGACAAGCTAGACGAAGAGCGTGTTTCTAAAATCATCAGTCTGGTGCACGAATCCTCTTTTGGTCAACTCTTTATTACCGATACCCACCCCGAACGAACAGAGGCGGTTATAAAAAAAACAGAACAAGCCTTCCAACTTCATCACTTATGAGAATAGCATATCCCCTTTTATGTTTGCTTTTGATTAGCTGTAAAAGCAATGTAAAACCGGCAGATCTAGATCAACTTAATGGCTATTGGCGTATTGACAAAGCAGTGTCGCCAAGCGGTGAAGAAAAACACTATAAATCAACTACTGATGTTGATTTTTTTGAGCTTGATGACCAAAATGGGATTAGAAAAAAACTAAAGCCCCTAATCAACAAACAATTCAACAGTTCAAATGATTTTGTGCCGTTCAATATTGCTTTTTTGGAAAATAAATGCATTATTACATACAGCAAACAAAACCAAAGTTGGCAAGAAGAAATCACGGCACTAACAGCTGACAAGTTGAAGCTAAAAGATGCTGGTGGTGTCGTCTTTCATTATGTAAAATATCAGCCATGAGCGCACGAAAAGATGAACCACAACCAATAGAGGACGTACTGCGTCAGTTTACAGCTGCAAACAAGCTGGAAAAAGGTCTTGATAATGTCAAGGTAGCGGCTTTGTGGACTGAATTAATGGGTTCTGGAGTACAAGCCTATACCAAATCAGTTAAATTGGTGGGAGATACGCTACATGTAAATCTTACTTCCTCTGTACTACGTGAAGAACTAAATTACGGCAAAGACAATATTATTGCCATGCTCAATGAAGGCTTAGAAAAAGATTGCATTACGAAACTAGTGTTGCGTTAAAACTGCTCACCTTCTGGGAAGTGAAAAGCAATCTCAATTGCTGCATTTTCGTCACTGTCAGAACCGTGAATCGCATTCTCACCAACAGACGTTGCAAAAGATTTACGGATAGTTCCTACTGCAGCTTCTTCGGGGTTGGTAGCGCCAATTAGGGTACGAAAATCATCAACGGCATTGTCTTTCTCCAATACAGCGGCTACAATAGGACCACTGGTCATAAATGAAACCAAATCATTAAAAAATGGACGTTCGTTATGAACGGCATAAAAAGCTTCTGCAGCTGTTTGAGACAAGCGCGTCATCTTTAATGCTTTAAACGAAAAGCCTGCTTCAGCAATTTTATTCAATATCGCACCAATGTGGCCATTTCCGACGGCATCGGGCTTAATCATCGTAAAAGTTTGATTTGTTTTCATATCCAATTCTGTGCAAACCTAATGAAATTCACATAAAGTAATTACAAGTATGCAGTTATTTGTAATTTTGAACAATGATGCGAATAGCACTTTTTGGCACTGGTAATCTTGCCACACATTTTTTAAAAGCCTTTGAAGGATTTGAAGCCATTTCATGTGTGCAGTGGATTGGCAGAAAAGAAAATCCGCCACTAGCAAATACCACGCCCTATTTTAATAGATTCCAAAATGATATTGAAGTGGATGTTTGCATTTTGGCCATATCAGATGACCACATATCGGAAGTCGCACAAAGTTTTGAGACAAACGCCTTGGTCGTGCATACGGCCGCAGCTCAATCAATAGATGTGTTGGCACCCCACAAACGCAGCGGGGTTTTCTATCCATTACAACGTTTTTCACAAGACCAAAAGCTAAGCTGGGAACACATTCCAATCTGTTTGGAAGCAAATAGTAAGACTGACTTGGGTATGCTCGAAAAGCTTGCAAAGCAATTGAGCAATGAAGTCCATTTTGTGACCACCAAACAGCGGCTACACCTCCACGCAGCAGCCGTATTTGCAAATAACTTCTGTAACCACCTTTTGGGTATTAGCCAAGAAATCACTTCAAATGTAGCACTCCCCCATTCTTTGCTCCATCCGATCATCAAAGAGACGCTATCCCGCAGTCTTGACTCCGATGCAGCTAAGCATCAAACTGGGCCAGCCAAACGAAACGACATAAAGACACAGTCAAAACATATTGATATCTTAACGGCCGAAGAAGCTGCATTGTATCGCGCATTGAGTCAATCTATTTATAAAACACATAACAAATGAGTTACAAAGAAGAATTTAGACATATCACCACCTTTGTTTTTGACGTAGACGGTGTATTCACTGATGGCAGTATTACCATTTTGCCCGATGGTGAGATGATACGTACCATGAATACTAAAGATGGCTATGCGGTTAAAGCAGCGCTTCACGCTGGTTATGGAGTTGTTATCATTTCGGGTGGCACAAACGAAGCTGTAAGGATGCGCCTCAATCAACTAGGTGTCAAAGACGTGTATTTGGGTGCACATCAAAAGGGAGGTATACTGCTCGAGTTCAGCAAAGAAAACAACATAAGCTTTGAAAACATGCTCTTTATGGGTGATGATATTCCTGATGTAGAAGCTATGGAGTTGGTTCGGCTTGGATGTTGTCCAAATGATGCCGTTCCAGAAGTTTTAGCTGCCGCAGACTATATCTCACACAAAGACGGTGGTAAAGGCTGTGTTCGAGACGTAATTGAACAAGTGTTAAAGGTACAAGGCAAGTGGGGAATGCTCACCAATGCCCGTAACGACAGCAAATGACCCATAAATTATTTCTTGGTTCTGGCTCTCCTAGGCGTGTTGACCTTTTAAAACAAATGGGCGTGGCCTTTGAACAACGTGTTTTAGCCGTGGAGGAAATATATCCACAAGAACTAAAAGGTGTTGAAATCACTGATTTTTTAGCACGGTTAAAAGGAAGGGCTCATCAGCCACAACTTCAACAAAATGAGTTAGTGCTTACTGCCGATACCATTGTTTGGTTTGACAATATCGCACTGGGCAAGCCTGAAGATGAAGCCCATGTTATTGAGATGCTATCAAAATTATCTGGCGAAACGCACGAAGTTATCACTTCTGTTTGCTTGAGTTTAAAAGAAAAACAGACTTGCATTCAGGCAATAACAAAGGTGAGCATGGCTGCATTATCAAAAGCAGATATCACTCATTACGCGAAAACTTTTAAACCTTTGGACAAAGCAGGTGGCTACGGCATACAAGATTGGATTGGTCTGATTGGCGTGTCCAAAATAGTGGGTTCTTATACTAATGTTGTGGGTTTGCCCACTGAAAAAACATATCAATTACTACTCCCCTATTTACCGTCCATCAAGCCATAGAACCCGTTCTATTTTCAATATTATTATATTTACGTTTTTATTTAAATAATCTAGAATTATAGAGCCAAAGACATATACCATTGAATTTCTATCTGATGAATGGACAAGAAATTGTTTGTGGACGCTGTTTGTTATGGTTGCCTATCTTTTTATCGGCAAGCGCATGTCAGCTAAGTATCAGCTGCGTATGGGGATATTTATTTCTTTACTTTTAATAAGTACCACTATTACGGGTCACACACGGAACATCATCAATGGGTACTGGAATATCAGTGACAACCTACCCTTACATCTTTGCAGCGTTTCTAACCTCATCGCTTGTTTTATACTATTCATTCCTAGAAACAATAGGCTTTTTGAGTTTTTGTATTACGCTGGTATTATTGGTGCGTTTCAAGCCTTTTTTACACCACAAATAAATAATTTTGATGGTACTAATTACGAATACCTAGAGTATTATCTCTCGCACGGAGGCATTATGCTATTGCCCATATTTATGTTCAAAAACTTGGGCTATACGTTGACAAAATATTCTTGGTTAAAAATTGTGCTTTACCTCAACATATTACTGGCGATTGTAATGCCTTTGAATTTTATCATCGATTCCAACTATATGTACCTTGCATACGTACCTGATGTCAGTAATCCACTAATCATAGGTGATTGGCCCTACTATATTTTATTCTGGGAAATCATACTCGTAATCCTCACCTATATTCTTTACGTGATAAGTACAGGCAAACGTGTTTAAATAACATTAAGCTAACCTTATCATTCTTATTTTAGCAGCATGAAACGCTACACTGCACTTTACGCTGAATTTATTGGAACCTTTGCAATGGTATTTTGCGGAACAGCTGCCATGGCCGTAAACGAAACTACAGGCGATGTTGCCCACGAAGGAGTTGCTATAACATGGGGGCTTATTGTAATGGTCATGATTTATGCCTTTGGCTCGCAGTCTGGCGCACATTTTAATCCTGCGGTAACCACGGCTTTTGCACTTGCCAAGCGCTTCCCCTGGAAAAAAGTACCTGCTTACGCAATTACACAAACCACAGCAGCCGTAGCAGCTAGTGTAGTGGTAAAAGCCATCATCCCAAAAAGCGTGATTATTGGCGCAACCATACCCAGCATACCACATGAAAGTGCCTTTTGGCTTGAGTTTCTGCTGTCTTTTTTTCTTATGATTGTCATCCTTCATATAAGCACAGGCAGTAAAGAAATAGGGCCTGTAGCAGGATTAGCGGTTGGTAGTGTGATTTTACTAGAGGCCATGTTTGCCGGCCCCCTAACCAATGCATCCATGAATCCTGCGCGTTCGTTTGGACCTGCACTGATTGGGAACCATTGGGAACCGATGTGGCTATATCTCACTGCACCTTTTGCTGGCATGGCACTTGCTGTAGTGCTATTCAAGTATTTCGTATCTTTAGGGGATGCTGGATAATCCACCAATCCTTATTTGTGTACTATGCGGACTGATATACATCATCACAGGACAACTTGTATTGCTGTATCCTCCAAAAAAAATCAATGACTTTTATGGCTATCGTACTGCGCGCTCAAAAAAAAGTCAAGCGCATTGGGATTTTGCGCAAAAAGAATCGTCAAAATATATCATCCAATCGGGTTATTACTGCCTTTTAACATGTGTCCTATTTATCCTTTTTGACTCTGAAAATGCAGGAATATGGATCGCCATCATTTTGACTACCCTCTACCCTTTTATATCTTTCTTTCAAACAGAAAAAGCCCTCAAGAAAAAGTTTGGTTGATAATTTTGTTTAATGTTTTTCTAATATCGTTAAACAAAATAGGTATATTTGCATAAAAACCTGCAGTATGTACCAGTATACTTCCAAACAAGAACTACCTATAACAATGGAAAAAGCTTGGGAATTTCTTTCAGACCCCAAGAATCTAAAAAGCATTACGCCAGACTATATGGGCTTTGATATCCTATCAGGTGCAGGACGCAGCATGTTCCCCGGACAGATCATTCAATATAGACTAACACCGATTTTAGGCATTCCCTTTCGCTGGGTTACTGAAATCACACATGTACAAGAGGGCGCTTATTTTGTAGACGAACAACGATTTGGGCCATATACCTTTTGGCATCACAAACATTTTATACACAAAACAGCCAACGGGGTTTTGATGGAAGATATTGTAGATTATAAGCTTCCATTAGGCCCCTTAGGCTGGATTGCACACGCGCTTTTTGTCCGTCTAAAAGTGAAGCAAATTTTTGATTACAGAGAAAAAGCATTGAACGAAATTTTCAAAACAACATCATGAATAAAACATATTTACTAGTTGGCGGTAGCTACGGCATTGGAAGTGATATCATTGACCAACTCCCAGAGGGATCTGAAATAATTGTGGCTTCCAGAACAAATGAAGGCTTGAATGGTAAACAAGTGAAACACATTTCCTTTAATGTACTTGAAGACACGCTACCCTTAGATCAACTGCCATCAAAAATTGATGGATTTGCTTATTGCCCGGGAAGTATAAATCTGCGGCCCTTCAGAGGATTAAAAGCTGAAGCCTTTATGAATGATTTTGAGATTAATGTTATGGGCGCCGTGCGCTGCTTACAAAGCATTCAACCCCTATTGGCAGCCAGTGAACAAGCAAGCGTGGTGTTGTTTAGTACCGTAGCCGTACAAACAGGCATGCCCTTTCACGCAAGCGTGGCGGCATCAAAAGGAGCTTTAGAGGGATTGGCGCGGTCTTTAGCAGCCGAGTGGGCACCTAAAGTGCGTGTTAACGTAATTGCACCTTCCATAACAGACACTCCGCTGGCAAACAGATTTTTAAACAATGATGCAAAAAGAGAAAAAGCTTCTCTCAGACACCCTTTAAAAAGAATTGGTACAACTGAGGACGTAGCACAATTAGCTACTTTCTTACTCACAGACAAAAGCAGTTGGATGACAGGGCAAGTACTCGGTCTTGACGGCGGCATGTCTTCTTTAAACGTTAGTGGATGATATTATTTTGGTTTCGTCGCGATTTACGCTTTCACGATAATGCTGGTTTTTATAACGCACTTATCGATGCAAACGAAGTTTTACCTGCATTTGTATTCGACGAATCCATCCTTGATAAACTCCCCAAAGACGATGGGCGTGTTGATTTTATTTATCAGCACATTACCAAAATGCAAGAAGAAAGCGAAGCGCATGGCAGCAGCATGTGTGTAGCAAAAGGAAATCCACTTGAACTTATTCCGCAATGGAGTGAGGAGCACAACATAACAGCAGTCTATACCAACGAAGACTATGAGCCTTACGCAACAGCCAGAGACGCAAGAATCGAAGTATTACTTGCTGAAAAAGGCATTGGATTTAAAACATTTAAAGATCAGGTAATTTTTGCACCTGATGAAGTACTCAAAAAAGACGGAACACCTTACAGGGTTTATACCCCATTTTCAAGAGTATGGATGGCTAAAGAAGCTGAACAAGGTTTGCCAGAATATCCCACAACACCACTTCTTGGTAAACTACATAAAAAAACACTACCAAGCACTCCTACAATCGAAGCATTAGGCTTTGGAAAACCCAATCACCATGCGCCAAAACCGAACCACAGCTTATCATTAATGGATGCTTATGATGCAGTGCGAAATTTTCCAGCGATTGACGGCACCAGCCGTCTAGGAATTCACTTGCGGTTTGGTACGGTATCCATCAGAGACATGGTAAGAAAAGCAAAAAAGAGCAGCAACCCCACCTTTTTAAAAGAATTGATATGGCGTGAGTTTTTTATGCAAATCCTTTGGCATTTTCCACATACAACAACTGCTAGTTTTAAACCTCAATACGACCGTATTGAATGGCGAAATAACGAAACAGACTTTTCAAAATGGTGCGAAGGCAACACGGGATATCCGTTGGTGGATGCAGGTATGCGCGAACTCAATCAAACGGGCTTTATGCACAATAGAGTACGTATGTTGGTGGGCAGCTTCTTGTGCAAGCATTTACTCATTGATTGGCGATGGGGCGAAGCTTATTTTGCCGAAAAACTACTAGACTACGAGCAATCAAGCAATGTGGGTAATTGGCAATGGGTCGCAGGTTGCGGCGTTGATGCAGCACCTTATTTCCGCGTATTTAACCCAACAGAACAAGTAAAAAAATTCGATAAAGAACACACCTATATAAAAAAGTGGGTGCCAGAGTACCAATCCTTGGACTATCCTGCCCCAATGGTTGACCATAAGATGGCGCGCCTTAGGTGCTTGGAAACATACAAAGCAGGGCTCGCATCATGAGAGGGGTAAAAAAAGTTGATTTGCCTCAAAAAATATGTGTGCGTTGCAACAGGCCTTTTGCTTGGCGAAAGAAATGGAGCAAAGAATGGGAGAACGTTAAATATTGTAGTAAAAAATGCAAAAAGCAAAAACAACAGGGCTAGTTTGGTTTCGAAACGACTTACGTCTTCGAGATCAGCACAGTTTATCGAAAGCCATTGCGGTACACGATAGGGTTATTGCTGTATACCACTTGCCCGAACATTGGCTGCAACCAACCCAGTGGGGTTTTAAAAAAATGGAGCGATTTCGCGCTGCATTCCTGCTGCAAACCCTAGCACAACTTCAAAAAGATTTGGCAAAGCTCAACATATCCCTTTGGGTAAAAGTTGGCCGTTGGGGCGCCTTGCTAAAAGAACTGCAAGAAACCTACAATGTCACGGCAATCTATGGCCAAAAAGAATGGACGCAAGAAGAGCTTGATGACAACGCACTAATTCCATCGGGAATAGAAAAACACTGGCATTACGATCAGTTTTTATTCCATCCAGACGATATTCCCATGCAAGTTGCTGATATTCCAGAAGTTTTTACGGTGTTTAGAAAAAAATGTGAAAAGCACGTGAGTGTGCGATTAGCATTGCCCGTTCCATCTCCCATGCCCGAAGAAAATCTATTGGCTAGCGTTCCCGAATTACCAACGCTAAGCAGCTTGGGTTATAAAAATATAACTGAGGACAAGCGAACCGCCATTCCATTCAAAGGGGGCGAGCAAGCTGCTTGGGGAAGACTAGAAAAATATTTTTGGAACACCAACCAACTATCTTATTACAAAAAAACCAGAAATGGGTTGTTGGGCAAAAAGTACAGTTCAAAGTTTTCCCTCTGGCTTGCATTTGGATCCATTTCTCCTGTCTCCATTTATCACGAGGTAAAGAAATACGAAAAAGAGGTTACCAAAAACGACTCTACCTATTGGTTGATTTTTGAGCTTATTTGGCGTGATTATTTCAAATATATTTCCAAGAAGCACGGCAATGCCATATTTAAGCTTGGCGGCCTATTGCAAAAGGACTACACATGGAAAACAAATCAGAAATATGTGCAGCAATGGATTGATGGTGCAACTCCCGAACCCTTTGTAAATGCCAATATGCGAGAGCTGGCACTTACTGGATTTATGAGCAATCGCGGGCGTCAAAATGTTGCGAGCTTCTTTGCTAAAGAATGGCACTTGGATTGGCGCATAGGTGCTGCATACTTCGAAGCCATGTTGATAGATTACGATATCCACAGCAATTATGGCAATTGGATGTATAACGCTGGTGTTGGCAATGACCCAAGAGACAGAAAATTTAACGTCGCTTGGCAAGCTGAACGCTACGATCCAAAAAACAAGTACCAAAACACCTGGCTTCAAACAACCCTATTTTAATGGAAATACGACTCATACTTGGCGACCAACTAAACGAAAAGCATCTCTGGTTTACAGAACTCAACGACGGAGTTTGTTATGTGATGTTTGAAATGCGTCAAGAAACTGATTACGTCAAACACCATATCCAAAAAGTGGTGGCGTTCTTCGCAGCCATGCGAAGTTTTGCCAGACAACTTGAAGAAGATGGACATCATGTGCTTTACTACACCATAGACGATCCAAACAACGCTCAAAACCTGCAAAAAAATATTGAAAAAGTCATTAACCTGTTTAGTGCGAAAAAATTTGCCTACCAACAGCCAGACGAATATCGCCTAGACGAACAACTGGAGGCAATTGCCACCCAATTGGAGGTGCCGACAAAAACATATGACACGGAACATTTTCTCACAACACGCGACGAATTAAAAACCTTTTACGAAGGAAAAAAGTCTTTGGTGATGGAGTTTTTCTACCGCTATATGCGCAAAAAACATCAATATCTTATGATTGACGGCCAACCAGAAGGAGGCAGTTGGAATTACGACAAATTTAACCGTAACACCTGGAAATGCGGAACCATACCACCCCCCTATAAACCAGATGCAAGCTTGGCAAAAGAAATCTATCCACAGGTAAAAGCAGCTGGCATATCCACAATAGGCACATTTAACGAAGATGAATTTCTCTTTGCTACCACTCGGAAAGCGTCTCTAGAACAACTAGATTATTTTTGTGAGCACTTGTTGCAAGACTTTGGCACCTATCAAGATGCCATGCATCAAGACGAGACCAATCTTTTTCATGCGCGTATATCTTTTAGTTTAAATGTCAAATTGATAGATCCCGCAGAAGTTATTGAGCATGCCATTGCAGCATATCGCAATAACAGCGATCGTATAAGCTTGTCGCAAATCGAAGGGTTTGTGCGTCAAATATTGGGCTGGCGCGAATATATTAGAGGTCTGTATTGGAAAGAAATGCCACAATACAAGAAGAAAAACGAACTCAACAATTTTGGTAAACTACCTGCCTTTTATTGGACAGGAAAAACCAAAATGAATTGCCTAAAGAACAGTATTGAAAATAGTTTGGAACACGCATATGCCCATCACATTCAACGGCTGATGATAACGGGAAATTTTGCGCTGCTGCTGCAAACAAACCCCGATGAAGTAGACGATTGGTACTTGGGCATTTACGCTGATGCTGTAGAATGGGTGCAGTTGCCTAACACCAGAGGTATGAGTCAGTACGCTGACGGCGGTATTTTAGCCACCAAACCTTATGTTTCATCTGGTTCCTATGTGAACAAAATGAGCAACTACTGCAAGGGTTGTAGTTATGATCAAAAGCAACGCACAGGTGAAAATGCCTGCCCCTTCAACAGTTTATACTGGAACTTTTTAGACGACAAAAGAGAAGAGTTGCGCGGGAACAACCGCATGGGCATGATGTATAACTTACTCGGCAAAATCAATCCAGAAGAATTGGCTCGTATCAAAGAAAGGGCCTACCAAATTATGGAAAATCCCGATGCATTCTAAAAAAGAAATTAACGTTTTTTGGTTCAAAAGAGACTTGCGACTTCTTGACAATGAAGGGCTGCAAGACGCCATTAACAACGGCTTACCACTCTTGTTGCTCTATGTAATGGAACCAAGCCTCGAAGAAAACCCACACTATCACAAAAGGCATCACAATTTTATTGAGCAGTCATTGGTTGCACTAAACGGAGAACTAAAACAATTTGACACCAAAGTGAATGTTTACAATAGTGAGGTGACAGAAGCACTCGACAGTATTCAGGCTAATATGAAAGTAAATACCCTATTCTCCATGCAAGAAACGGGCTTAAACGCAACCTATGTGCGTGACAAAGCCGTAAAAAAATGGTGTGCATCAAAGCGAATTGTTTGGAAAGAACACATCAATAATGGCGTAACAAGAGGTATTAATAACCGCAGCAGCTGGCGAAAAACATGGACCAGCTATATGATGCAACCCATCAAATCATTTAAGGCCTCTGCAGCTAGTTTTACAGCGGCTGACAACATAGGACTGGCAGAAGAAGTACTTGAACCTAAAAAGCTAGAGGGGATACAAGCAGGCGGCACCAAAACAGGATTGGCTTATCTAGAAAGCTTTTTAAATCAACGTCATAAAAAATATCAACAATCCATATCAAAACCAGAAGCTGCACGAACACATTGTGGGCGTGTATCCCCTTATATCGCCTGGGGCAATCTTTCAGTTCGCTACGTATGGCAGCGTGCCAAACAAGCAAAATCGCAAGGCGCTAGCGGATTTCAGTTAAACGCCTTTACATCACGATTGCGATGGCAAGCGCATTTTATTCAAAAATTTGAAATGGAAACCCGAATGGAATTCGAAAGTGTAAATGCAGGTTTTCGTCAACTTAAAAAAGAAGTAAATACAGGCTATATCAACGCATGGAAGACAGGCAAAACAGGTTATCCGCTCGTTGATGCTAGTATGCGCTGTGTAGTTGAAACAGGTTATTTAAATTTCAGAATGCGAGCCATGATCGTTTCATTTTTTACACACCATCTGTGGCAACCTTGGCAAATGGGTGCTGTATTTTTGGCAAAACAGTTTTTGGATTTTGAACCTGGTATTCACTATCCACAGTTTCAAATGCAAGCGGGTGAAACGGGAATTAATATGCTGCGCATATACAACCCAACCAAAAATGCGCTTGAGCACGACCCAGAAGGGGCTTTTATACGTAAATGGGTGCCAGAGCTGGCACAACTTCCAACCCCATTTGTGCTAGAGCCTTGGTCTATGACAGCACTTGAACAGCAAGCCTATAATTGTGTGTTGGGCAAAGACTATCCAAAGACCATTGTAGCCATCAAAGAAACATACAAACATGCCTCGACAGAACTGTGGCGTATGAAAGGCAACCCGGCGGTAAGAAAAGAGAGTAAACGAATATTGGCAATGCATACGCTACCCGATAGAGAAAACATTATAGATAGATGAAAAAAGAACTTAGTTTAAGAGATATTGATCGGATTATCGAAATGGGCTGGGAAGACCGCACACCTTTTGATGCAATTACCATGCAGTTTGGGCTCAAGGAACAAGAGGTGATTACCATCATGCGAAACAACATGAAGCCAAATAGTTTTAAACTCTGGCGCAAGCGCGTTCAAGGGCGGAAAACAAAACACTTAAAAAAGCGCGATGAAGAAGTTGGACGCTTTAAATGTAGCAGACAACGCGGGATCAGCAACAACAAGGTGTCTAAACGTTAAGTAAAAAATAGTAATTTGGGATAAATTTGATTGTTATGTCCCAAAACAAAACACAGCCCACGAAATCGAATGTTAGTGCTTTTTTAGAAGCCGTAAGCCCTGCTGAAAAAAGAGAAGACTGCCGAACAATTGCAACTTTAATGCAAGAAATTACTGGTGAAAAACCTGTACTATAGGGCAAATCGATCATAGGCTTTGGCGATTACAGTTATAAATATGCTAGTGGCAGAGAGGGAAACTGGTTTTTAGTAGGCTTTTCACCAAGAAAAAATGCCATTACACTCTATCTGTACTGCGATTTAGATCATCCAGAATTATCATTAGAAAAACTGGGAACTCACAAACGCGGCAAAGGTTGTTTGTATATCAAAAAACTAGCTGATGTAGACATAAAAGTATTGAAAGGGCTTATTAAAAAAGCAATCGTGCTTACAAAGGCGCACTAGGCTATACGTTCAATTTTTGCACCTATGGCATGTAAACGTGTATCAATGTCTTGATAGCCACGGTCAATTTGCTCAATATTAAAAATAGTACTGGTGCCCTTGGCAGAGAGTGCTGCGATCAGTAATGAAATACCAGCACGTATATCTGGAGAAGTCATGGTTGTAGCCTTTAGCGAAGACTTGAAGTCATGTCCTATCACGTTTGCACGGTGCGGGTCACATAAGATGATTTTTGCACCCATATCAATAAGCTTATCCACAAAGAACAATCGGCTTTCAAACATCTTTTGATGAATCAAAACGCTTCCCCTTGCTTGGGTTGCAACAACCAATACTATACTCAAAAGATCGGGAGTAAAACCAGGCCAAGGTGCATCAGACACGGTCATTACAGATCCGTCAATATAACTTTGGATTTCATATCCATTGGGATGCTCCGGAACAAACATATCATCGCCCTTTCTTTCAATAGTAATTCCCAATCGACGAAATACGTCTGGTATTTGTCCCAGATAATCCCATTGCACGTCTTTAATCGTAAGTGCGCTTTTGGTAAGTGCGGCCAAACCAATCCAGCTTCCAATTTCAATCATGTCAGGAAGCACGCGGTGTGTTGTGCCACCAAGTGATTCAACACCTTCAATGGTCAATAAATTTGAGCCGATTCCTGAAATATTGGCACCCATACGCACCAACATATTACAGAGCTGTTGTAAATAGGGTTCGCAAGCGGCATTGTATATCGTAGTGGTACCTTTTGCCAAGACTGCTGCCATGACAATATTGGCTGTTCCAGTAACGGAAGCTTCGTCAAGCAACATATATGTACCTTTTAACTCCTCAGCTTCAACTCCGTAAAAATATTCCTCCTTATTGTAACGAAATGTAGCACCCAAGCTGATAAAACCTTGAAAGTGCGTGTCGAGTCGACGTCGTCCAATCTTATCGCCGCCGGGCTTGGGAATAAAACCTTTACCAAATCGTGCCAACAAGGGACCTACAATCATAATAGAGCCGCGTAAACCACGACCAGCTATCTTAAAATCATCAGATTGAAGATAATCAATATCTACATTGTTAGCTTGAAAGGTGTAGCTATCTGCGCTGTGTTTTTCTACCTTAACGCCAAGCTTTTCAAGAATTTGAATCAGCTTATTTACGTCAATAATATTGGGGATATTGTGAATTGTTATCGGCTCGGACGTAAGCAATACAGCACATAAAATTTGAAGCGCTTCATTCTTGGCTCCTTGAGGTTGTATGGAACCAGATAATGATACACCACCAGTAACTTTAAAAGCACCCATTTTATTTACGTCGCTGCTTTTGGTTTCGGTATTTTTTATTTTTGGTGTTTCTGGAACCCTTGGCAAAACGTTTATTTGTCAAGCGGATTAAGTTTTCAGAAGCAGACAACACCTCATCTTCAGAGTTTATGACAAGTTTTCCATTCGACAATTCAGCCAAATGACCAAAAATAACTTTGTCTTCAACCGTGTCTTTATTCCAGTTGAGGAAACATTTTTTCATGTGATTGGCAATCACATATACCAATGCCTCTTTTAAGTCTCCTTCTTCCCATTCAACAATTACGTCTATCATGCCCTTAATGTTGTTTCCATAGAAACGATACTTAGGGTAAGATTGCGGGTAAGCTAAAGGAGTAGGTGGTGCTGCAAGCACTTCGGCATCGGGTTTTGGGAAAGGCGCATCTACATCTAATTCAAAATTAGACATGATAAAAAGCTGATCCCAAAGTTTGTGCTGAAAGTCAGCTACGTCTCTTAAGTGTGGGTTTAGGTTGCCCATTATACCAATAATGGCTTGGGCCTGTTTGTTGCGTTCTTCTTTGTTTTCTTCAGCTAAAACTTGCTGAATCATTTTGTGAATGTGACGGCCATATTCAGGTATGGCTAGCATTGAACGCTCTGTGTTGTATTGAAGATTGTCTATCAAGAGGGAAATTTATGAGGTAAAACTAATAAAAAATAACTTAGAGTTGGATGATGTTTGGGATTTTCGATGCTTGTTTATGTTTTTGAATGATAATATCTGGACTTCCAAACTTGCCTGCAATGGAAATACTGGTGTATTTTCCTTTGCTAGAAGCCCTAACATTGACCTCTACTTTGTCGTTTTCAAACAATTCCAACAGAGTGGCTTTATCCGCATCCGAAGAAGGGATGATAAATTTAAAAACATAAACACCAGGCCAGGTATTGCTTTCTAATAATTGCTGATGAAATCGCTCGTAAAACGACTCGTCTTTGGGCTTTTGTTGCATTAGGCAAATATACAGTTTTAGATAAGGCAACAATTAACGACATTTGTACATGCTTGAATACAAAAGAATCGTATTGACTGGTGGGCCATCAAGTGGCAAGACAAGTCTGTTGAATCATATGCAACATCCAGACATACATTGTTTTGAAGAAGTATCGAGAAACATCATTGGCAAAGCTCAAGCCAAAGGGGTCACACAACCATTCTTAGATAACCCGCTGGGTTTTAGTGAAGCCCTTTTTGAACGCCGTTTGCATGACTACTTTGAGGATAAAAAAAATAAAATGCATGTCTATGACAGAGGTATCCACGACGTGGTAGCCTATCTAAATGCAATTGGAGACGACGCTCCTTGTGGCATGTTGGATGACTGTAGCGACTTCATATATGATACCGTTTTTATATTTCCGCCATGGGAAGCAATTTTTACACAAGATGTCGAGCGTATGGAAGTATTTGAGGAGGCAATACATTTTCACAAAGCTCTGGTAGAAACCTATACCCATTTTGGTATGCAGTGTATAGAAGTACCCAGGTTGAGTATCGAAGAACGACTTCTTTTTGTAATGGATCACCTATGAAAAATGGCATATATGATATTCTAAAAAGCCATTGGAATGCCTCGGAATTTCGCCCGGGACAAAAAGAGGCTATAACCGCAGTCTTAGAAAATAAAGACTGCCTTATTGTATTGCCTACAGGCGGTGGAAAAAGTTTGTGTTACCAATTGCCCGCACTCACAAAGCCAGGCTTGTGTGTAGTCATAAGCCCGTTGATAGCGCTTATGAGCGATCAAGTGGAAAGCCTTAAAAAAAAGGAAGTTCGTGCCATGAACCTTTCCGGTCCCATGCGTGAAGACGACCTCATAAGCGCACTAGACAATTGTAAATTTGGTGGCTTTAAATTCTTATATCTATCTCCAGAACGAGCACAACACCCCTTGGTTCATGATCGCTTGTCTGAAATGCAACTCTGTCTATTGGCCATTGACGAAGCCCATTGCATCTCTGAATGGGGGCATGACTTCAGACCCGCTTACCGAGAAATTATTGGACTGAAAAACAAGCTTTCCAACACACCGACAATTGCGCTAACCGCAACTGCTACCAAAAGGGTCAAAGAAGATATTTGTAAGGCTCTCGAACTAGTAAAACCAGTGCAAATAACAGATTCATTTGATAGGCCAAATATTGAATTAAAAGTGCTAAAAACAACTAATAAGCTGGAAGCCATTTCTGAAGCCCTAGCACCAAAAGGTACGCCTGCAATTGTATATGCCGGAACTAGAAAAAGCGTTGAGCTTTTAAGTACTCACCTAAACAATATGGGGCACCAAACAAACTTTTTCCATGGAGGTGCACAGGCCAAAGAAAAACGTATAGCAAATTGGATGCAAGAAAAAACGCCTGTTATGGTGGCCACTTCGGCATTCGGTATGGGGATTGATAAATCAAATGTGCAGCGGGTTGTACACGCCACACTGCCCTTTAGCATGGAGCAGTACTATCAAGAAATTGGGCGTTGTGGTAGAGACGGGAGTGCCGCAAAAGCCGCCTTACTCATTGAAGACGGGGATGATATTAAGCTATGGAACAGCACTACCGCAAGTATTCCCAGTGTTGAGGCCATCAAGAAAACATACAAACACCTGTGTCATTATTTTGACATCGCATATGGTGAAAAGCCAGATGATATTTTGGTGTTCAATCATGCCCTTTTTTGTGAGCGCTATGAATTAAAACACAAAACTACCTATCATGTGCTCAAAGTATTGGAGCGCGGACAATTGCTTACACTAACCCAATACGACAGACCGAAAACCACCTTAAAACTACTACACAAACACATAAAGAAAGAGCATGTATTTGTAGATTATTTATTGCGAAATATAGGCGGTGTTACAGAGAGGTTTCAAGATGTCAACTTAGATAAAATAGCCCTCAAAAGCGGTGTGGGTTTGCGCAATGCCATTGAATGCATCAAACAATTAGAGAAACAAGGTGATGCGGAAGTACAGCAACTTCATGCAGATAGTGGAATTACGTTTCATGTACCGCGAGAAGACAACATTAGCTTAATGCCCATTTTACATCAATTAAATACGCTTACTGAAGAAAAAAAGCGTTTGGCTACTGCTATTTGGAAATATGCCACTTCCGATTCTTGTCATAGAAAAAAATTGCTAAACTACTTTGGCGAAACTTATAAAAAAAGCTGCTGCAGCTGCTCCAACTGCGTAGTTGATAAAAAATCGTTAGCTAAAACAATCCGCTACCTAAAAGAAACACTCAAGCGTGAAGATGTACTATCTTTGGAACAGTTATGTAAAGATGCGCCATTTGACAGAACTCAATTGACATTGGCCTTAGACGAAATGTGTGCAGAAGAGATGGTGATTCAAGACACACCAAACCAATACAAGCTGATATGAGTAAATCCTTACGAGTAGTTTTTATGGGAACACCCGCTTTTGCGGTACCAGGGCTGCGAAGCATCGTGGCTAGTCAGCACGAACTTGTTGGCGTTGTTACGGCACCTGACCGCCCAGCTGGACGTGGAAAAAAATTGCGCTTTTCAGCTGTAAAAGACGCTGCACTGGAATACAATATCCCGCTATTTCAACCTGAAAAATTATCTTCAGAAGATACGGTTGCGCAACTCAAAGCACTAGAAGCAGACGTCTTTGTTATCGTTGCCTTTAGAATGTTACCTAAAGTAGTTTGGGAATTACCACAACTGGGCACCTTCAACTTACACGCGTCACTTCTCCCCCAGTATCGCGGAGCTGCGCCTATTCACTGGTCTATCATAAATGGAGAGCAAGTGTCTGGACTTACCACCTTTTTAATTGATGATAAAATTGATACGGGTGCCATTTTACTTCAAAAAAAGCTAGACATATTAGCCGAAGACACCATGGGCAGACTTAGCGAACGTATGCAAGTCCACTCTGGCGAATTGATTATTGCTACCCTTGACGGTTTAGCGTCAGGGACATTAAAGCCCTTGCCACAACAAGAGGCTGCAGCCATCAATACGGCGCCAAAACTAACTCGGGAGAATACCCAAATTGACTGGAATAAATCGGGTCAAACCATAGTGCATTTTATCCATGGTCTAAATCCGTTTCCAACGGCGTGGACACTAATGGAGAACAATGAGGAAACCGTGCAAGTAAAAATCCAAAATGCACACTTTGTTACGGGAACGCCCACCGAAACCCCTGGACATATTAAAGTTGAAAACAAACAGCTTTATGTAAGCGTTGCAGACGGCTATGTTTATATAGACAAGTTGCAATTGCCCAACAAAAAAAGTATGGAAACGGCAGCACTCTTAAATGGGTTTCAGTTTCCAACAACAGCTCGTTTTGTGTGATGGTGGGAAAATTACTTATTGCGCATCCATCTCTTCTCGGCGATCCGTCTTTTGGCAGAAGCGTTATTCTTATGGCGGAGCACAATGATAAAAGCTCGCTGGGGTTCGTTATAAATCAACCCACTCATTACAGTTTGAATGAATTGATTCCGGAGTTAAACATTGACTTACCCATTTACCAAGGTGGACCTGTGGATACCGATCGGTTGTTTTACATACATACCATGAAAGACTTACCCAATGCGCAAGCGATTGGCAACAAACTCTTTTGGGGTGGCGACTTGGAGGCACTTCAAGAAGCAATAATCGACAAAAAAATAGCTCCTAATCAACTGCGATTTTTTTTAGGGTATAGCGGTTGGGGCCAAGGCCAGCTACGACACGAATACAATGAAAAAAGCTGGCTACTGATTAAAAACAACTATAACATTTTTGAGAAGGAGCATCAACTATGGGGAAGCATCATGCGAGATATGGGTGGTGAGTACGCCTTATACGCTACTGCGCCTAAGCACCCTGGTTTGAACTAACCCAATCAAAAAGTCCTTGTTGAAGTTTTATTGTGATTGATTTATCATAAGTAGTACGGCGATAGCTTGTGACTGGTTGAATACCAACAATAGCATTGGTCATAAAGAGTTCTTGCACACGTTGCAAATCAAAAGGTGAAATGGGCTCCTCCACACAAGAAATATCTAATTTTTTGGCAATCCGTATGATTTGCTTACGCATAATGCCATCCAAGCAACCTGAATTAATGGGTGGTGTACGAAGTTTTCCATCTTCTACTATAAAAAGATTACCATTGAGAAATTCAACAACTTCCTTTTCATCATTAACCAATATACCATTATCAAATCCTTGCTCTTGCATAAAAATACTACCAACAACTTGCAATGCTTTATTGTTGGATTTAAGATTTGACAACATGCTTTTTTGCAAATAGTAGTCGTTGAAAAGCTCAACCTTATAGTTTTCGGCAGACAGGTAGTATTCCGAATCAAGTGCTTTGGCCTCAATAACATAGTCAACATCTCTAGTGGTGGGTAAATACGCGCCACCATCTTTCCGGTAAACGGTTAAACGAATACGCCATGCTGCGGCTGTTTCACTTTGTGCTTGTATGACGCGCAAACACTCGGGTGTAAATGTCATCGGGATATCCATGCGGAAAATACGCATAGCAGCCATAAGTCTAAAGTAGTGGTCTTCCCAAAAATGAATATGGTCTTGACTGTAGCGCAAGGTTTCAAAGACTGCGTCTCCAAAAAGCAAACCGCGATTTTGTGCTGTAAAAACAGGCGACTGAGCAGAAGTAAGTGCGCCATTATGGTTTATCATGTTACGAAGAACCTAAAACTTGTTTTAAATCACCTATTTGGCTTTCCCAAAGCATTTTAGTTTCTTCAACTTCATCTTCGTCGGCAAAATCAGTAACCACGATAGAAACGTCTTTGGTGATTTCATCTACCACGATGCGCATTTCAAAGTAACAATCATCTTGATCATCATCGCCGTTTAACCAGCGAAAGCGAACAAATTCATTGGCTTTCTTGCGAAGCAGAAGGGCGTCTTCTTCAGAATCATCCCAAAAAAAGGAATATTTTTCTGTTCGTGCGTTGACATTATCAGCAAACCATTCTGAAAGCCCAGAGGGGGTGAGCATGTACTGATAGAGAAGCTGTGGAGAGGCTTGAATCACAAATTCAATCTCGAATTGTATTTTTGACATAGGTAATAAAACGTCCAATATATAGATTTATGATGACCTTTAAAAGAAATGGTTGAAAAACCGAGATAAATTGGAAAAACAAATTGTTATATTTGCGCCGCTTTGGCGAGGTAGCTCAGCCGGTTAGAGCGTCGGATTCATAACCCGGAGGTCGGGAGTTCAAGTCTCCCTCTCGCTACAATCGAGTCATCAGAAATGGTGACTCTTTTTTTTGCATTAAACTCAGTTACAACAGAGTATTAAAGGTGTATTGGCTGAGTGTTAAACAGTTAATATTAACCACACTTTGGTTGTTAATTGCCAAAGGTTAAAAACCAAATATAATCAAAAACTGCCACCAAATGAGCCTAAACTGGCAGTAAAACTGGCAGTAAAAACCCGAAAAAGTCAACCCCAAAGCTTTAAAAACCTACTCCCCCCTACCAAAATAAATCACTTTCCTTTTTAGGGGTCAACTACGTAGAATGGGTTATAACCCACAACTTCAGTATCTCTAAATATTGAAATAATGCCTGTCACTACTCATCACACATAAAAAGGCTCTTAAAGTACTGTAAATGTGTCATTTAACAAGTGTCTATAGGGGGCGTTTTGTTTAGGGTTATAAAACTCCCTGTAGGGCTACCCTCTATCTCTTTGTGTAAACTTCGTGACTTACCTTTTCTGTAGCTTAAAATTTATAAATAGTTAAATTAAAAACTATTGTAACCTCAAATAAACAAGGGATTAATATTTCTATCAATCCCCCGTTTTGTTTAAGTATTTAAAATATTATACGTGGTGGACTTTATCTCACCATGTAAACACCATGAGTCACCTTTTTTATTAAATCTAAATCTAAAAACTTCCTCAATATATCAGCCAAAGTTCTCTCTTTAATACCGATAGTTTTGGCTTTATTCCAGACATCACCTCTTTTTATCTCACCTTTAGACTTCATCCAGTTTAGTAATTCATCCTGAGTTTTATTAAGCCTCTTTGAGTCCTTATTGATTTTATTAAGAATACGGATACTATGCCTCAAATAAACCTTCTCAACAAGGTCCAGTGAAGTTTTAAAATCTAAATCACTACAGATAATCTCAGGCTCATCAGACCTTAATGCTGCAAGTGTCATTGCAATCTTAAAGGTCATCAGTCCGAGTCTATATATAATCCCTGAAACATCATCATTGTAGAGAACTGAGTTGTGACCAAGAGCTTCCGAGAAGACTTTATCCAACTGCATACCCTGTTTTCTTGTCATAACAAACTTCTGAATGTTATTGCTTCTAAACTTGTCACATAAGTCAGCGCTAAAGCTCTTGAAAATCTCATTATTACTTACAGTTATCGCTTCGGTGTAGGTGCTTCTCCACTTCTGTTTAGAACTATAGGAGTAGAACAAAAACCTACTAAACAATCCATCCTGTATTGATGTAATTAAAGCATCTAATTGATTTGGTGTTCCTGTAATAGCAACACTAAATTTAGGTTCCTTAATCTCATAATAGTCAAGGTCTGTAATCCTACTCTTTGTTATTATCTCTGCATGAAACCCTTTTCTGAGCACATCAGAATAACTACCCCAATCTTGTTTCAAGGTATTGGTCAGGGTGTCTGCCTCTGTCTCACAGATACAGCCCATTCCATTATTATCCTCAAGATGTTTTGCCATCATGGTCGACGAGGTATCTGCGGGGATAAAGAACATACTTGACTTGGGCTTTTCAGGCTCTATAAGAGCCTCTAATTGTTCATCAGTCTTCGCCCTTTTAAGTTTCCTGTCAAACAGACGCTTTGCCTTCTTATATTTTTCAAGGCTCTCCTTACTTTGAATAAACAATAAGTCGTGGTAACAGTCACCCAATTGTTTTGCAAACCTCATACTCCCCTTACCACTGGCAGGTGGAGCAATCACAAAGCTGTAAAGGTTAGGGAACACCTTTTCCTTGTCATACAAGCCAAAAACGTTGTGTAAACCACCACTTATAACAGACAATGCAGAAGTGAAAAGAACATCTCTTTTTCTCCCACTAAAAACATTACATGCTTCTCTAAGTGTTTCAGGTAATGCATCATAAATGTATTCAGGAATCATTGGAGATGAATCCTCAATAACTTCATCTTTGGTGAATATTGCAGTTTGGCGAGCGCTACAATTCTCGTTTACATTATTCTCGTAAGCACTTTTGATGGTTGACTCTATCTCTTTTTCATCAAAAGAATCATCACTGTAAGAATAAGCATAATTATATGTATCACTAATATCAACACCATATCTATTTGCATTACAAGCAAAGGAGTAGACAAAGTTATTCCTATTACCAATAATAAACTCATGCTTATTACTGGTAAAGCTCCATACCCAGGACAAATCTATTTGGTTCAGAATAGAGGTTTTATAATTAAACACCTCTGAATCCTGATTTAAATATAAATTAGGGTCGTAAGACACAAAGCATAACCTTGTTATGTCCTTTACAGACCTATCAGACTCAACTCCAACAATTTTGTCATAATAGTCTCTTAAACCATTAAAAGCTTCCTTGTGGTTGGTGATATCATTATCACACTTTACTAATACTTTTACTCCGTTTCCTGAGGGACTTATAAAAGCAGTGTAAGTGTATGGTATGTTAATGAGATTGTTTTTCACCTCCTCAACATTCTCAAGCTTGTCATAGTCTAAATGAAGTAAACCTGTATAGCTTTCGATATAATCTTTCTTTCGCCTTTCTTTAAATGTGGCAGAGATTGTAATGCACGGAAGATTACTTTTAATCTTTCCAGCTTCTTTATTATTTCCGTTTTGTAATTGATTCCGGATGTCATCAATTTGATTTTTCCAGTATCCGTTTTGTATTTGTTGAAGAACTTCTTGTACCTCAACTTTTTTTAATTGTGACCCTTTTACAGAGTCAAGAAAATTTAAATTTTCCATTTTTTTAATTTAATACGTCCCCCAAACCGCCATATCTGCAATTTGAGTGAACAATTGTTTATTTAGTTTTTGGGATGAGTCATCCCTGCTCCCAATGTGGAAGTCTTTTTTCAGATGAAAACTTACTATTATTCAGTAGCTATCTATGGTATGGAAGTATTATCTCATTGGCATTTGATTTATGCCAACATAAATTGATGAAAAAGAAGAAAATCCGTATACTTGTAGTGTTCTGTACAACAAGTCAATAGTTTTCGATTTCGGTCAATTCTGTTGACTTTTTTATTAATGCTAATTTATGCTCCGTTTTTTGAGCTTACAAGCGATTGTTTTCCACATTTGGCTGTTGTTTTTAACGTGTTGTAATATTTATCCTACATTTTAATGAAAATTACAACTTTCTTCTAATCCCCAATTAGCTTATTGACAAATGATTTAAAGCTTCTGAGTGGTCACATATAAATGATTTTAGCATTAGCATGGCTTTGTTATGTCTAAAAATCAAGTAGTTCTATCACAAAAAACTTGCTATAATGTAAAGTAGAGACTATATTTATTGGCATAAGTTTATTAAAAATATGAAACTCACAAAAATAATAGGGCTTAAGAAATCAGAATTCGATGCTATGGTTAAACAGCCTGAAAGTCCAATTCAGTTAAGGCCAGCAAGATTAATCCCTGCCCTCAAGACAGGGGATGAAATGGCTTTAACATCTATTTTCTTATCAACACTAAAACTTGTTAAAGAATTTAGAGACTCCGTTTTTAAGGAAATTAAATTAAGCAGAAATGGTCGGCTATATTTTTACACAGAGGTTTGTTTCCCGAAAATTGACAACACAAGGATAGACGGCTTAATATTAGTAACTAAAAAAGACGTAATTACAGAAGCGGCTTTTATAGAAGTGAAAAGTGAGAAAAACGAAATTCAAGAACAACAAATCAAAAATTATATAGATATAGCAAAAAAGTTAAAAATTAATACACTTGTAACTATATCAAATCAATTTGTTAGCAGTCCTGAGCAATCTCCCCTCAAAATGTCTTCTGGTAAGTTTAACTTATTTCATTTATCATGGTCCCATATTATAACATTAGGGCACATACTTTTATTTGATAATGATAATGATATTGAAGATGTTGACCAAGTCGAAATAATGAAAGAAGCATTACACTATATGGAACATCCAAAAGCTGGAGTTTCAGGGTTTATTCAAATGAAAGGATGGAAGGAATTATCAAAAAATATAAGGGCAAATGTCCCTATAATAAAAACAGAAGATTATGTAATTGATGCTGTGAACAGTTGGCATCAGGAAGAATCAGACTTGGCATTAATATTAAGCAGGAACCTGGGAGTCTTGGCAAAAACACCTGTTAGAACTGAAAAAGGTTTAAAATTAGACGTAAACAAAGTGGCAAAGGATTTTATTTTAACTGGAAAGGTTGCTATAAAAAATGCTATATCTGACATCAAAATCACCGTCGATTTTGAAAGAAGGTCGGTAATTTTAAAAAACTCTGTTAAGCCACCAATGAATATCGGAAGCGTCGCCAGAATAACCTGGCTAAAAAAACAAATCGAAAAATGTTCTGAATTAGAAACTATGATTTTTAATAAAATTGGTGACAAAATTTGGATTGAGGCAGATATCAAGTTTGCAAGAACAAATCTTAAAGTGAGTTTCAAAGATATTGAAGAATTATATGAACAATCTAAAGGAAAAGAAATACAAGGTTTTAATATTTCTGTGATGGATGGATTTGGAGGAAGTTTTGATTCTGAGAGGAAGTTTGTCTCTTTATTTGAAGATTTGGTGTTAAACTATTACGAGGGGATTGTCCAAAACTTAAAAAACTGGAGTGCCCCTGCTCCAAAACTTAATCTTTCAGAATAACCTAAACCATAGGCATATCTTCTTTTAGCTCTGCTACTTCTAAACCTCTTAAGTAGGTTAGAGATACATTTAAACTTGAATGCCCCATAGCTCTTTGCAACTTGTGTAATGAGCCTGTTATTTAAAGAAGAGCAAAAAAAAAGGGGCTAACCTGCCCCCTTAATACTAATACTAATTGTTGATTAGAATGTGTATGAAAGCCCAAACTTTAATGAGGATATTTTTAATTCACTATCACCCCAAATCGAAGTATCATCAAGCCTGTTTGATAAATCCGAATGATAACGTAGATTCAATCCCATTTTTTCTGATATGTTATACGTTGCACCCAAATTTATACCTATAGCACTTTTTTTAAGTCCCATTCCTCCCTCTGAAGTACTAAGAGATGACAATCCTGCTAAAAGATTAAGTTTTTCAGAAGTTTTATAGCCTAAAGAAATTGGAATATGTGTCATATCACCACCAAAAAATAAAGCGGGTTGTATGAAAAGGGTTTCATTTAATGAAATATTATAAGAAGCTCCCAAGTAAAAATCATCTGCAGAGGCATCAAATGACATTTGAGTTCCCATTAAATCCATTTCTATAGAACCTGTTGTGCTGTTATATCCAACTTCAACATTAAGTTGAGAATATCCGTAATAAGACAGTAGTAGTGATAATAATATTATTTTTTTCATTTTAGTTATAATTTAAATAAATATAATAATTTTATTATTAACATATCCTCTTCTTTAAGTTCAGCTATTTCCAAACCTCTTAAATAGGTTTTTAGTAAGTTTGATTTATGAGAGGTTCAATATTCATTCTAATAGCATCAATTGGTATTTTGCTTTAAGCCCTAATTATTAAATTTAAAAAATGAAAAAAGTTTTATATACCCTTAATTGATGGAAACAATATTATATGTAGTCGGGGCAATTTTACTTTGTATTTTAATAGGTACACTTTTAAAAAAGCTTGGGTTTAAACCAAAACCACCTAAAAATTATGAAGATTACATTAAAGGGGAGAATGGCAGGTCAGGAAAATATCTTAAATGATTAAAGAGTTGCCTTTTAGTGTAGACACAAATGGCATATGCACTTCTTTTAATTCTTCTAATTAGTATATTTGAATATGTTGCAAACAGGCCCTGTAAGCGCAGGAGGATTTAACGATGATGATGGAACACCGAAAGGTAAAAAGCAGGCTAAAATTATTGTTGCTGCTATTATTTTAATACTAACTGCTGCAATAGTTATATCACTTATCCTTGGAGACTAAACCATAGGCATATCTTCTTCTTTTAGTTCAGCTACTTCTAACCCTCTTAAGTAGGTTAGGGATACGTTTAAACTTGAATGCCCCATAGCTCTTTGTAGCTTATGTAGTGAACCTGTACGTTTAAAGATTTCTATAGCTCCTGAATGCCTAAAAGAATATAGTGTTTGTCCTTGTTCAAGTATATCTGATTGTCTCTTAAAACGGCTCCAAAGGGTCTTAAAATAGTCCTGGTTTAGTGGTTTATTGCTTCCAGAGAAGATATTATGATTAGACTCTCCTTTTACAAGTATATCTCTAACATAAGATGGAACAGGCACTATCCTATTTCTACCTGATTTGTTTCTATTTCCTGATAAATGAATGTATCTAAGGTCTTCTGAAAAGTCTGACCAAGTAAGCTCCCTAATCTCTCTGTGAGGTCGCAGAAGACACCCATAGGTCATTAAACAGCATAGGTATAGCTGTTGATTATAATCTCCAACAGCATTAAGTACTTCATTAACATTATCAAATGGTTTATGAAGAGTTGAGGTGGGTTTCTTTAGTCTTACGCTTTGAACCAAATTAGGAGTAAATTCAGACAGTAATGGACTTAGAGTAGACTTTACTGTTCTTTGTGTTTTTGCACTCCAGTTAGGTCTAACAAGGAAGCTTCTAATATGAGATGCTTGCAATTTATCAATGGTAAGATTCCTTAAATGCTGTTCTCTCTCATATCGCTTCCAAAGTGTTACAATACGTTTAGCATCTTTAATGTATCGTTCAGAGCAACCTTGATTTATCTTAGTTTCAACTCCTCTTTCAAGAGTTTCAATAACTGTCATAGGCAGCTCTTTGACTTCCTTTTTCTTTGATTCAGGCCTCCACCCTTCTCTTATCTTTAGTTCAAACGCAGCTTTGAGTAGATTAGGATTTTCTTCAGAAGACATATTTACATTGATTGCTTTACCATTCCAATATCGGTGGCGTATTTCATTGTAATAAATGACAATAATAGGTTTGTATTTTGATGTTCCGATAGATACTTTAATGTTGCTCATACTGGCAGTTATTACTGGCAGTAAAACAATAAGTGTGTTTAACTTACTGAATAACAAGTAGCTCAGCCGGTTAGAGCGTCGGATTCATAACCCGGAGGTCGGGAGTTCAAGTCTCCCTCTCGCTACAAAAACCCTCTTTTTAAGAGGGTTTTTTTGTAAGTTTTATTTTAATTTATTGCACGAGACATAGCACTACCTAGCGGCAAAACAGTTTTGAGAAGCGCATACAACTGGTAATAGTTTAAGGTTCCCCAAAACTTTTCTACTTTTAGAATGTCTAATTACTAAAGATGCGCATTGCAACAGGAAGATTACATTATTGAACAACTTAAAGGCAAGCAGTATGACAGGGCAGTAAAAGCCATTTCAGAACTGTATCACGATATGCTCTATTGGCACATACGTAAACTGGTCAAGCGACACCAAGATGCCGATGATGTGCTTCAAAACACCTATATCAGAATATTTAAGGGATTAAAATCCTTTGGATACCGAAGTAGTGTTAAAACCTGGTGTTTTCGCATTGCCTATAACGAATCCATGAGGTTACTCCAAAAGCAACAGAAACTAGCATATACCGATAGTGAGGGTGAATTAACAGCTCATCTCAATAATCTCATTGCCGACCCCTATTTTGATCTTGACAGCGTAAGCTTTGCCTTTCATGAGTCTTTGATTAAACTTCCTGAAAAGCAACAACGCATTTTTCAGATGAAGTATTTTGATGAACTCACGTTTGATGAAATTGCTGAAATCACAACTTGGAATAAAAACTCTATTAAAACGGCATTCTATGCTGCCAAAGAAAAAATTATAATACATGTAAAAGCAACCGTATGAATCAGAAACATTTACATAAAGAACAACTGGGCTACGAAGTGCCCCAAGGCTATTTTGAATCCTCAAAAAAAGACATGCTAAGCTTCTTAAAAGAAAAGGAAACTAAAGCGCCTCGCTTTTTTGGTACTAAAGCCATTCTTACGACCTCTGTCCTAGGAATTCTGGCATTTGCATTGCTGTTGGTTCAAAAGCAACAGCTTACCAATTATGAGACAAATTCATTTCAAGAATTAACCATTGAGTCTTTAGAAATTAGTGATGAAGCTTTTGACGATTGGTTCGATGAAAAATTTGTTTTTAACGAGGTCTAAAAAACTTTTTACAAAACAGTAGGTCTAAATAACAAACACAAAAATTGACAAATATGAAAATTATCAAAATCACTATCCTACTTGCAACCATGGCCTTTGGGCAGTTTGCAGTAGCACAAGACGAACCAAAAGGTAAAGAGAAAATCTATACTCCTGAACAGCTTGAAATGCTTAAAGCACAAAGAGCTGCAGTAAAAGAGAATCGGGAAGAATTTAAAAGTTCACTTACCGACGAGCAACTTGCCATTATGGAAAACAAAGAACTTAGTAAAAGAGCGAGCAGAGAAGCACTTCGCGCAAGTTTTACAGATGCGCAAAAAGCGATGATGGAAGCCAACCGCGGAGAAATTAAAGCCTTAAAAGATGCGTTCCGCGCTACTGTTACAGACGAGCAAAAACAGTTAATGAAAGAGCGCAGAAGCAAGATGAAAAAGCGCATGGAAAACATAAAAGATCGCAAGGAGCAAATTAAAGAACGAAGAGAAAATATTAAAGAGAGAAAGAAGAAGAAAAAAGGATAGGATTGGGGGCTTTGCCCCTTTTCTTTCTATTTGAATGAAAAAACTAAAATTTATTCTAGCATGTATTCCTGCTTTGGTCTTTGCGCAAGAAAGCGTTACGTCCGAAGCAGATGCTATTTTAGATGAACTCTTCCCCTTAGACAGCTTATCGATTGAGGCTATGGTCAATGATCTTAAGAAGCAAGATTTTCTCTACATAAACACACTGTACAATAACAAAACGCTTTTCTCAGGTCGTGATTTTGGCGTTGAGCAGTACAGTTTCTTTCCAGCCATTAGCTATATAGATTCAAATAACTTTTTTTTAAATGTGGGTTCAGGTTATTATAGCGAGGTTAATCCACAATGGGATTTTATCACCTTTAGTGGTGGTTACTCCAACTACCTAAACAAGAAAAAATCAATTATGGCAACAGGTGTCTATTCCTATACCAGCTTTACAGAAGACGTTGCAGACCTAAACAATCAGCGGGTTTCATTAAGCTTAAGTTATCGCAATAAATGGTTTAGAAATGCACTCTCGGGCGGTTATTTATTTGGAGGCAACACTTCAAGTTATATATCCAACAGCACCTACTTCAATATTGACCTCTTGGAAAGTAAATCACTGGACATATCCATTGAGCCAAGGGTTGGTATTTTTTGGGGAAATCAAACGGTAACTGAATTGGTGCGTGTTGGCATCTTTCAATTTGAAGAAGTAAGTACAGATGTATTTCAACTTTTAAATACAGAACTGAGCCTTCCCATCGCATTTGATTTTGGTAAATGGGATTTTGAGATTGAGTACGCCTTTGCAATTCCAAACGCACTTCCTGGTGAGGAAGACCCCACTAACAACGATTATTTTTCTATTTCCTTGGGCTATTTAATTGGGCTATAAGCCGCATAATTTAAGGTGATGCGCTAAATGAAGTTTGATAAATTTCTGACTTAGTGTTTTATTTAAACGTCCTATAAACATGTGCTTAAAAATACCCTTACGGGCCGTGGCTTCAGGAAAATCTGAGAAAAATAAATCAGCTTCTTCCCGTGTTTTGGTCAAGCGTTCAAACAAATCTTGTCGATTCATATTTTCAGGAAAAACTTCTACTATTTTTGGGGCTTTAACTTTTAACAATCCTAATTTTAGGGTTGTGAAAAAAAAGAAAAATCGTAGTCGGGTTAGCAAACGTACCCGCTCTAAAGCGTCTGGATCTTGTGTTTTAAGCTTTATATAGGCCAACACCCCTCTTTCCACCAACCAGCAATGGTAAAGATGTTGTAATACACTCCACTTTCCGTCAATGGGTATTAATAAAGCCGCATCTGAATGGACTGCAAGTTTATGTTGCAATGCCTCAATAGAAACGAAACGGCCAGAAAAGGCATTCATATTTATCTTCCAAAATCGTCGGAAACCCGGACTATATCGTCTTCATCAGATGGGTTTTCTGGATCTGTGTGTTGCCATATTTCTGCTACCAAAGCACGAGAATCCAGCCCAACCAAACGGTGGCGTTCGCCCTGTTGCAAGCGAACTTGATCGCCCTCATTAAGGACTTCCAAAGCTCCCGTTTCGTCTGTATCGGAACGCATGATACCAGCGGTTCCCTTATAAACGCGCCATATTTCAGCACGTCGGTGATGATACTGCCAAGACAGGCGAACATCAGGTGAAACAATCAATATTTTAGGACTTAATTTACCCCCTATGCGAAGTGAATTTACGTCTAATCCAGAAAAAAACTGATTAGCAAAGTCTTGTGCTTGTGACTCATCTATAACCAGAAAACCACCCCACGGACGCTCAAAATCATGTGCAACTACTTTGAAACCCAGCGATTCGATATGAGGCTTAATTTCTTCGAATGTATCCATTATTAAATTTTTAGTAAAGATACAGCAAGGCAAAGAATAGATATGTATTAATGGAACAAAATTTATATATTGAAGAAATTTTAACTACATGTTCGAGCTGCTGTACGCCAAACTTTTGGATGAAAAAACCAAAAATTTAAGCGAAAAATTCATCATTAACCTTGCCATCGTAAGTTTTTTGCTTCACTTGGCAGTGATTACGCTTAATGACCTTGGCCTTCTTGGAATTGCCATTACTGGTGAGCTGTTTACCAACCCTATTTCGGCTATTTACACGCCATTCTCTTTTATCCTTGTTTATGAGGTGTATTTGCTGATTTATTATTTACCAAAGTCGATGACCATCTATATTGGCAAGCAATACGAAATCATCATGCTTATAGTCATTCGAAGGTTGTATAAAGATTTATCTAACTTATCTTTGGATGGTGATTGGTTTGAAAGTACACAAAACCTCCAATTTATATACGATATCATTGCCACCGTAATCCTGTTTCTACTTATTCACTTTTTTTACAATATGAATAAGTTTAGGGTGCGAAAACTGTTAAAGCTCACCGAAACTCGTCCAGAGCTTATTCGCTTTGTTAAGTTCAAAAAATCGTTAGCTGTTTTATTGGTACCAACATTTGTCATCATCGCTTTTTTCAATGTATTCGAGTGGGCGTCACAGGTATCTGAATTTGGACAGGGGATCACTTCAGGACTTGATGTTAATGCTGTGTTTTTTGATGACTTCTTTACCGTACTAACTTTGGTAGACGTGCTTTTGTTTTTGTTTTCAAATAAAGGCACG
>ERZ1047472.466-NODE-466-length-36254-cov-6.942098_pt1 | contig 36254 bp, 38 predicted proteins | sample MGYA00383095_ERZ1047472 | MGnify/ENA primary metagenome ERZ1047472 (study PRJEB29581, sample SAMEA5548365) | metagenome | biome: marine; feature: coastal; material: water | depth 1 m | study: Short-term variability in the microbial, nano- and picoplankton dynamics... | reverse complement strand
CAGCAAACAGCAAACAGCAAATATCCAACCAATCTACAGAAAGAGGACGATATTCATGGCCCAGGCCTTACTTGCAACGGATCTGAACTTACCCAACAAGCGCACGGGCAAGGTGCGTGACCTGTATGACGTGACCCTGGCATCTGGTGAAGAGGCGCTGCTGATCATCGCCAGCGATCGCATCAGTGCTTTTGACGTGGTGATGCAAAATGGTTTGCCCGGCAAAGGCGTAGTGCTGACCCAAATCTCCAAGTTCTGGTTTGATCATTTTTCTGGCGAGATTAAGCATCATCTTTTGAGCACTGATGTAGCCGATGTGCCAGGCCTCACTGATGATGAGCGACAGGCACTGAACGGCCGCATCATGCTGTGCAAAAAAACCGAAGTGGTGCCCATCGAGTGCATCGCCCGGGGTTATATCACCGGTAGTGGCTGGAAAGACTATCAAAACAGTGGCGCTGTCTGCGGTATAGAACTGCCCGCGGGTCTGCGCAATTCGGATCGTTTGGAGCAGCCATTGTTCACACCGTCCACCAAGGCTGTGGACGGGCACGACGAAAACATCAGCTTCGATCAGGGCGCCGAGGTTGTTGGCAGAGAGCTGATGGAATGGTTGGGTGAAAAAACTCTCAGCTTGTACAGTGCTGCCAGAGACTACGCCGGGGAGCGTGGCATTATCTTGGCGGATACCAAATTTGAGTTTGGGCAGATTCAAGGCTCAGATGAACCTTTGCTCATCGACGAGATCTTTACGCCGGACAGTTCGCGTTTCTGGCCTGCCGACGATTGGGAACCCGGTCGTGAACAGGTGAGTTTCGACAAGCAAATCGTTCGCAACTATTTGGAGACCGTCGTAGCCAACGGCGAATGGGATAAAAATCCCCCGGGGCCGGCCCTACCAGACGAGGTGGTAGAGCGAGGCATTGCGCGATACTTAGAAGCCTATCACTTGCTCACCGGCGATCACCTGACCCTGTAAATCACTAGGATCAACAATGAACTGGGGCGAATACAAGGCTCGTTGCGATCAGCCTGACTACTGGTCGGCATGGATGACGAACCAGTGCATTCAATTGCTCGAGGGAAGCGACCTTGCCGGCGCTCACGACGTGTTGTCGGTATTGCGCCGGGATCTTCGCCAGGCAGCGCTATCGCGTCCTGGAGACCACAAGGGCACTGAAGACACCTGGATGTACCAAGTGAGTCTGTCCATGGTCCAGTGTGACATCTTGCTAAAAACCATTCGCCAAGCCGAACTGAGCGGTCATCGAACTCCGGCAACTCAAACCCGTGGTCTTGGTGGGTTCGCCGAGCATTGCCAAGAGCTACTCAGGCTGCGGCAAAGCTCAGAACAGGCGAATCTAAGCCGTGTCTAGTGATTCTAAGTCTGCCCGATCTCAAAGCCGTCCTGTGATTACCACAGTATTGATTGCCAACCGTGGTGCCATCGCTCGGCGAATTGTCCGTGCCTGCAACGAGTTGGGACTGGCCAGCGTGGTTGTCTTCTCCCCTGCAGATGCCGGGGCACCCTATCTAGAAGAAGCGTCTCAAGCCTATCCGTTAACAGGTTTGCGTCCCGTGGAGAGCTATTTGGATCAGGAACAACTGCTGCAAATTGCACAGCAGAGCGGGGCTGACGCGGTTCATCCGGGTTACGGCTTTCTGTCAGAAAATCCGGTTTTCGCGCGCAAGGTCATGGACGCCGGCATGGTATTCATCGGCCCAGACCCGGTGTGGTTAGAGCGTATGGGTGACAAGGTGAATGCTCGACGTTTGATGGCTGAGCAGGGCATGACCACATTTGAAGGCAGCGGTCTGATTACCGATATCGACTCGGCTAAACAAGCCGCCGAACAAATCGGCTTTCCCCTTGTGGTGAAACCCTCGGGCGGTGGCGGCGGCATGGGTATGCAGGTAGTCCAGAACGTGGACGGGTTAGAAGTGGCCTTAGCTCAGGCCAAAGCCGTGGCCGACGCGGCGTTTGGCAATGCCGATTTATATTTGGAGCGTTGGATAGAAAAGCCGCGTCACATCGAATACCAAATTCTCGCAGATGAGCAAGGCAACGCCATGCAGTTGTATGAGCGGGAGTGCTCGGTGCAGCGACGACATCAGAAGCTCATTGAAGAAAGTCCAGCACCGGGTATTGATGCGGCCTTGCTGGGTCGGCAGGCGGAGCTTGGGGCCAGCATTTGTGCCAGCTTAGGCTATAACAACCTTGGCACCTTGGAGACACTATATAACGAGGGTGAAACGGGCTTCTTGGAGATGAATACTCGCATTCAGGTAGAGCATGGGGTGACCGAAGAAGTAACAGGTATCGATCTAGTCCAGCAGCAGATTTTGTTGGCGGGGGGAGAGGCCTTGCCCAAGCCGGTACCGATGGTTGGTCACGCCATAGAGGTAAGGGTATACGCCGAGGACGCCCAGACCCTGATGCCGTCCACTGGCGTTTTGGGAGTATTTCAGCCGCCCAGCCTGCACGGCGTTCGGATTGAAACCGGCTATCAACAGGGACAAGAAGTCAGTCCCTACTACGACGCCCTGCTTGCCAAAGTGATCGCCAAGGGCAACACCCGTGCCCAAGCCATAGGCAGGGTGACGGTGGCACTGCAGGCCTTCAACATTCAGGGTGTGCAGACCAATGTGGCCCTGTTGGTGCGGGTGCTTCAAGACTCGGAGTTTTTGGCCGGCAACGTGGATACGGGAATCGTAGAGCGCATCTTGCTCGCGAGCAGAAAGGTTACGGCTCTGTAAGGCGTTTGTGTCCGAATAACCCTCAGAAACCCGCCCTCTGAAAAAATCCACCGCGATGCTATATTTCTTCGGCTTGAACAACAGCGGGAAGATCATGGCAAAGCAAGAAATTGAGAGCGAAGTCACAGGAAATGTGTGGAAGGTGCTAAAGAGCGCCGGAGATACTGTGGCTGAAGGGGAGGTCATCATGATCTTAGAATCCATGAAGATGGAGATCCCCATTGAGTCGCCTGCTGCGGGCACGCTAGTGGACGTGCTCGTCCAGCCCGAAGACCAGGTTGAAGAAGACCAAGCCGTAGCGGTACTTGAAACTTAAGCTGTCGAACAAAACAAATTAACGGATGGGGAGAAATTTATGAGTTCAGATCTGGTCACAATTGATGTCAGCAACGGCATCGCCGATGTGCGTTTGAATCGGGAAGAAAAGTACAACGCTCTTAGCCAAGACATGTTCGATGCCATCATCGAAGCTGGCCAATCCTTAGCGACTGCTGACGATGTTTCTGCCGTCGTGTTGTCTGGTAACGGCCGGGGTTTTTGCGCAGGTTTGGACATGGCAAGTTTTGCCTCTATGTCGGACGGGTCGCGCAAATCACAATCTGGCACAGATGCCTTGTTGGCTAAGAACGATAGTCCTGAAAATCGGGCGCAGCGGCCGGCCTTGGTTTGGAAACGTCTACCCATGCCGGTAATCGCATCCCTTCATGGAGTGGTCTTCGGTGGCGGCTGCCAAATTGCATTGGGTGCTGACATTCGCATCGCAGCGCCGGACATTAAAATGTCCATTATGGAAATTAAGTGGGGCTTGGTGCCGGATATGAGCATTACCCAAACCCTGCGGGATCTGATGCCCATGGATGTCGCAAAAGAGCTGACCTTCACCGGAAGGGTCTTAAACGGCCAACAGGCAAAGGATGTGGGTCTTGTGACTCGAGTTGCAGATGATCCCTTCGCCGAAGCCATGGCGCTAGCAGAAGAAATTGCCGGTAAAAATCCCGACGCTGTGCGGGCTGGTAAAACTCTGTACGAACAGGCTTGGCATGCAGACGAGCGCACTGGCTTGGAACTGGAGGCCTCGTTGCAGGCAGGGCTGATTGGCACAGGCAATCAGATCGAAGCGGTTAAGGCGAATTTCGAAAAGCGTCCGCCAGTGTTCGCACCCGCGGCCAGCGGCCATCAGAAGTAGTCGAGCATGAGCTGGGACAAGGAAGTTCAAGAGCTACAGCGCCGGCGCTATCTGGCTCAACAGCAAGGGGGCGAGGCCAGTATCGCCAAGCAGCACGCTCGTGGGCGAATGACCATTCGAGAGCGAATCGATGTACTGCTCGATGATGGATCATTTCGAGAACATGGCCGGGCCACGGCCAGTCCCGTTTACGACGATCACGACGAGTTGCTGGAATTTGTCCCCGCAAATTATGTGGTGGGTTTTGGAGCCATCGAAGGTCGCCGGGTTACCGTCGGCGGTGAGGATTTCACCCTAAAAGGCGGTTCACCCAATGCTGCGGGTTTGCGTAAAAGTGTGTATGCCGAGCATTTGGCGGTCCAGTACCGTACGCCTCTGGTGCGCATGCTGGAAGGTGGTGGTGGCAGCGTCAAAGGCGGTGGAAAAAAAGGCGGAACCGTCGGCGACCCGGTCTATACCGAGCCACGCTTTAAGATCATTGCCGACGCGATGGGTGTGGTGCCTGTGGCTTCTGCGGCCTTGGGCGCTGTAGCGGGTTTTCCTGCCGGCCGCCTTGTGGCTTCGCATTTTTCTGTGATGACCGAGCATACCGCTCAGGTTCTGATTGGCGGCCCGGCTCTGGTAGAGCGAGCGCTCGGGGTCAAGATGACAAAGGAAGAGTTGGGCGGCGCCTCGGTGCACCTGCGCAGCGGTATCGTCGACAATCTAGCCACCGATGAACATGACGCGTTGGCCCAAATTCGTCGCTTTTTAAGCTATCTGCCCAGCAGTATTTGGCAGCGAACGCCTCGATATCAGACGGATGATCCGGTGGACCGTCAAGAGCAAGCCTTGCTCTCCATTGTCCCTCGAGATAGCAATACCGGTTTTGATATGCGGCATATCCTGCAGATGATTTTTGATCATGGCAGTGTCTTTGAAATCGGCGCCCTCTATGGCCCAAGCCAGATATGTGCCCTAGCAACTTTGAACGGCCAGCCCGTTGGTGTGTTGGCTAATGATTGCCTCCACTATGCCGGCGCCATGACTGCAGAGGCGGCGCAAAAGTACCGACGCTTCGTGGAGATGTGTGACACCTTTCATTTGCCCATCGTCAATTTGATCGATCAGCCAGGCTTTATGATCGGGCCGGAATCTGAAGCTGCAGGGACCATTCGTTACGGCATGGCAGCAGTGGCCGCAGCTGCCCAGTCAACGGTGCCGTGGACGGTGATTCAAGTGCATAAAGGCTTCGGCGTGGCGACGGCCGCACATTACGCGCCGGGTGCTTACATATTGGCGTGGCCTTCCGTAGAATCCGGCCCGCTGCCTGTAGAGGGAGGCGTAGCGGTTGCTTTCCACCGGGAAATTGCTGCCGCTGCGGACCCAGAAGCAAAGCGTCGAGAGCTGGAGGATCGGTTGCGCGAAGCCCGATCACCGTTCCCGCGAGCAGAGTCCTTTGCGGTTCATGAATTGATCGATCCGCGAGAAACACGGCCGGTATTGTGTGAATGGATAGAGTGGATTCAGCCCCAGCTGGAGACACTTACCGGACCGACACAATTCCCAGCGCGCCCTTAGTTTGGGCAGATAACAACACAGTTAATTGGAGTACATCATGTCTATTTCTTTTGCCGATCAGGTTGCCATTATCACTGGAGCAGGCGGAGGCTTGGGCCGTTGCCACGCCCTAGAACTTGCTCGTCGGGGCGCCAAGGTCGTCATTAACGATTTGGGCGGTTCCATGGACGGCAGCGGCGGCTCATCAGAAGCAGCAGAGGCCGTTGTGGCAGAGATCAAGGCCATGGGTGGCGAAGCCATTGCTAACGGCGGCAGCGTCTCTGATCGTGCAGGGGCACAAAGCATGGTGGACGATGCTATGAACGCTTGGGGCCGTGTGGACGTACTGATCAACAACGCCGGCATATTGCGCGACAAGTCGTTTTCCAAAATGACCTTGGACGATTTTGAGATGGTGGTAAACGTCCACCTGCTGGGCGCGGCTTATTGCTCTCACGCGGTATGGCCCATCATGCGCGAGCAAAACTATGGTCGAATTCTAATGACCACTTCTCCTAGCGGTTTGTATGGCAACTTCGGCCAAACCAATTACAGCGCCGCCAAACTTGGTCAGGTTGGTTTGATGAACAGCATGAAAATCGAAGGTGCTAAGAACAACATTCACACGAACAGCATCGCGCCGGTGGCAGCAACCCGCATGACAGAAAACCTGATGCCGGAAGAAGTGCTAGAAAAGTTGGGACCAGAACTGGTCACTCCGGCAGCGATTTTCTTGGTCAGCGAAGACGCGCCAAATGGCGTAATTTTGCAGGCTCAGGGTGGTCAGTACTCGCTAGCCACCGTTGTGGAAAATAACGGTCTAGACCTGGGTGTTGAAGCCTCAGCCGACGATGTTGCGGCAAATTACGAAGCCATTGTTGATATGGCCGAGCTGAAAACTCGAGGTATGCTGCAACTCTGAGCAGCCAACAGGGTCGGGCCGCGAATTGACCTGGTCAATCCGTGGCTCCGAGTCCATCGGCAATGGCTCGATCTCACTAAGGGTTCAATGGTATGGCTGCGTTAATACTGACTCTGATCCTCACGTTTTTGCTCGCCGGCGGTCTTTGGTTTTTACTTGGCAGTAAATTGTCCCTCGCCGCCGACGCCCGAGAAAACGATTTGGCCAACCTACTCATCTATTTCTTAGGCTTCCTGCCCGTCAGCTTTGTCCTCGTCTTTTTTGGTATCGGCGGCTAAGGGCGTTGAAGCTCCCCATCGATATCGATCGCGTTAAAGGGTTTTTACACCCCGATGAGGGCGCAGCCCTTTATCAGTACGCTCACACTAGCGCCGCACTCGGCCCATGCTTGGAAGTGGGCAGCTACTGTGGCAAGTCCACGATTTACCTAGGTAGCGCTGCCAAGGATGCCGGCGGCCAAGTGTTTGCTTTAGATCACCACCGAGGTTCAGAGGAGCATCAGCTCGGGGAGGAATATCATGATCCCGAACTGTTCGATGCCACCATCGACCGAATGGACTCTCTGCCGGCGTTGCGACGCAATCTGTGCCTTTCGGATCTTGAATCTTGGGTCACCCCGGTAGTTGCCGCTAGCGCGCAAGCTGGTCGCTATTGGACGACGCCCCTTGGTATGGTGTTCATCGATGGGGGCCACAGCCTTGAGGCCGCGCTGACGGACTATCGCACCTGGAGTGTGCACATTTGTCAGGGCGGTATATTGGCCATACACGACATCTTTCCCGATCCTGCCGACGGCGGTCAGGCGCCTTACGATATTTATCAGCTGGCGCTGGCGTCGGGTTTGTTTGAAGAAGTAGAAATGCGGCGAACCCTGGCAGTGTTGCGGCGCCTCTGACAGTTAGGCCGGTTCAACGGTCCTAAAGAGCCCCGATGCTGGGGTCAGATCAAAGAGCGCGTCAGCAGCCAACAGCACTGCGCCGGCAGTCCAAGTAGGTTTTTCATCTGGCCAGTAGGCATCATCGGGAAAGACATAACCCGTCCACCAGCTACCATTCTCCAGCTGAAATCGCTGGATGTTTTGATAAAGCGAAAGCGCCTGTTCGCTCTTGCCCGCTACCACACAGGCCATAATCAGTTCGCAGGTTTCGGCGATGGTGACCCAAGGTTGATCAACCACGCATCGGCAGCCCAAGTCCCTTTCCACAAAGGCATCCCATTTTTCTTCAAGCCGTCGTTCGGCGTCTGGCCCCGTGATCACGCCGCTAAGGACGGGGTAAAACCAGTCCATGGAATAACGCGCCTTAGATTCCCACGTTCGATCGAAGCGATCGGGTTTATGACGCAGCGCCTGTCCCAACCGTGATCGGGCATTCTGCCAAGATGTGGACTCGTGACCTAGGAGCTTGGCAATGTGACAGGCACAGGCTAGGGATTTGTAAATAGCGCTGCAGCCGGTTACTAGGGCGTCCTTTGATGGCCCGGTTTTGGTGTCCACGGCCCAATAGATTTCCCCGCTTGGCGCTTGCTGATCCAAAACAAAGGAAATCGCTTTTTGAACCATGGGCCAAAATTGCGCGAGGGTGTCTTTGTCCTGAGTTGCTAGGTAGTAGTGCCACAGTCCGGTAGCTACATAGGCGACGAAATTGGTTTCGGCCCGGCTGTCGTCGGCGACGATGTCGTCCTGATAGGCGGCAAACCATGCCCCGTCGGCCCGCTGCATCTTGCCTAGCCACTCAAAGCCCGCTACAGCGTTGTTAAGATTGCTTGCAACGGTGAGGCCCATGATGGCCTCAACATGATCCCATGGGTCGGTGATGCCGCCTTCAAACCAGGGTAGTGCGCCGCTGGGCAATTGCAGGCCGGCAATGTAGGCGGCGGTGGCGCGCAGGTTGTCGGGTAGCGGTTGGGCGTGTGTTTCGCTCATGGGCTATGGCTGTCGAAAGTACATGACGACACTCTTGCCCAAAAAGGGGTTCAACAAACGATCCAAAAATTGCGTCAGCCATGGACGCTGCATCAGATCCCAGACCAATAGACGATGGTATTGGGTGACTAAAAAGTGTTCTTCACTCCGGTTCCAAAACAGGCACTTCAGCCACCAATAGGGTACGTGCAAGCTGTGGGCCCAGTGCCGGCTGAGAAATTTAAACCCTATGGACTGAATGCGCTGCCGTAGGTGGGACGCTTGGAAGATTCGCACATGGCCACCCTCGACCTGGTGGTAGGCGTCGCTCAGTTGCCAGCACACCCATTCAGGAAAATAGCGGGGTACGCTAACGGCGAACAGTCCGCCCGGTTTCAGCACCCTGTTAATTTCCCGCAGAAAGCTTGGATAGTCTGGAATGTGTTCCAGCACCTCAGAACAAATCACATGGTCAAAGGCGTTGTCGGGAAAAGGCAGCTCATGACCGCTGCCCTGAATAAATGCGCAATAACCGCCCTTGGATGGCGGCGTGGGAAAGTCCATCAGGCGTTCCTTAGCCGTCTTTAGATCCTTAAGGCCAAGATCCAATCCAACAATTTCTGCGTCCGCCAGCAAATAGGCTGAAATACTGTGACGACCCTCGCCGCACCCTAGATCCAACAGACGATCACCCGGGCGAATGTTTAGGCGGTTGAAATCAATGGTTTCAAGACTCATGGCGGATTACCTGGCGATAGTGCTGTACAAATTCTCGGGCAGCTCGTTGCCACGAAAACTCCGTGACAATGCGCGATCTGCCGGCTTGGCTCAAGCGTGTTCTCGCCTCGGCGTCGTCGAATAAATAGCCGATGGCCTTGGCAAGGGCCTCACTGTTTTTGGCGGGTACCACGATCCCGGCGTCGCCAACGACCTCGGGCAGTGCGCCGCCGTCCGTGGACACCAAGGGGACTTCACAGGCCATGGCTTCGCCGGCAGGAAAACCAAAGCCTTCGTATTCAGATGGCACTACGGCAACACTGGCTCGGGCGTAGAGTTGCACGATGGCCTCAAAGGAAATGCCGTGATGAAATTCGATGCGATCGGTTAGACCGTGGTGTTGAATTTGCCGCTCGGTAACGCCACCGGATTTAGGTGCTCCTATAAAGGTGAGCTTCAGGTTTGGGTAGCTTTTCACCAATTGGGCCACGGCAGGTATCAAGTGCTGAGTACCCTTTAGCGGTTGGTCTGCGCTGGCAGTGGTGATCAGATGAAAGGGTTCTCGCGCTATGTCTGGCAAGGGGCGAAATATTTCTGTATCGATGCCGTTGAGCACGACAGTAATCCGCTTGGCAGGAATGCCGAAAGCGGTGCCGATATCTCGTTTGGAGTTTTGGCTTACCGTGGTGATGTAAGGAAGCAGCTGTGCAACTCGGGTCTGCATGCCTAGGAACCCATGCCAGCGCTTGATTAGCAAGCGCAGCCCCCAATCCTTGGTGTTGGCCAGCGCAATGTCACGATCAAAGGTGATGGGGTGATGGATGGTGCTGGTAACCGCGTAGCCACGGCGATGCAGCCCTAGCAGGCCCGTGCACAGGCTCTGATTGTCGTGAACGATGTCATAGCTAGGCCGCTGGCGTTTGAAGTAGCGCGTTAGTCGATGCCCAAAGGTCAGCGGTTCCGGAAAACCGCCGCTTAAAAAAGACAGCCATTCAACCACGTTGATGGGGTCCCGCCACTTGCCCTGAGCGAGAGCATGCGAGGGCTTGGCGTGATCGAATAAGTTCAGCCCCGGCAGTTTCACAAGGCGAACTCTGGGATCCAGATTGGGATAGGGTTCCCCGGAAATCACGTCAACCTGATGGCCTAAATCCACCAGCGCCTTGGATAGATGCTTCAGATACACGCCTTGGCCGCCGCTGTACGGGTTGCTGCGGTAGCCGAGTAAGGCGATGGTCAGCGAATTCTTACCAGAGGCCGAGGTTGAAGCGGTTTGGGCGTCCATAGTGCTGGGAAAGTCCGGCCTGAGTGATGCGGCATGTTAAAACACCGACCGGAATCTGAATAGGTGAAATACCAGCTAAGCCACCGTTGAGGTTATGGTTAGCATTGCTGCTGGTGGGGTCGGACTAACATGAATATAATGCGCGACAATTCCAGAAAACCTGAATATAACTCATGTCGAATATCGAGATACGCCACCTGCGCACCTTAGTAGCCTTGCGAGAAACGGGTAGTTTGGTGGAAGCCTCAGAGCGTGTGTTTCTGACCCAGTCAGCCCTATCCCATCAAATCAAGGAGTTGGAGGGGCGTGTTGGATGTCCATTATTCTTGCGCAAAACTCGACCGGTTCGGTTTACCAGTGCCGGTAATCGTCTACTAGAGCTGGCCGATGAAGTGTTACCGCGGCTGCACAATGCCGAGATCGACTTGCAGAGACTGGCCGGGGGCGAGACCGGACGCATTATTATGGCCATTGAGTGTCATAGCTGCTTCGAGTGGCTTTTGCCGGCTATCGACACCTATCGGGACCAATGGAGCGATGTGGAGTTGGATATTTCCAGCGGCTTTCATTTTGCGCCACTACCGGCATTAGCCCGGGGCGATCTGGACTTGGTGATTACCGCCGACCCAGTGGATGAACCCGGCATTCACTACTTTCCCTTGTTTAGCTACGAGGCCCAGTTGGCGGTGAGCAAAACCCACTCACTGGTCGATAAGGCCTGGGCAGAGCCTGCTGACCTAGCGGATCAGGTGGTCATTACGTATCCGGTAGATCAGGACCGGTTGGATTTATTTACGGGTTTCTTGCGGCCCGCGGGCATCGAGCCTGAGCGGGTTCGGCATGCGGAGCTGACCACTATGATCGTGCAGCTAGTTGCCAGCGGGCGCGGGGTCACCTGTCTGCCGAACTGGGCGCTGTTCGAATACCTGCAAAACGAGTACGTCGTCGTGCGCTCTTTGGGCGAAGAAGGTATCTGGCCTACCTTGTACGCTGCAGTCCGTCAGGACCAAGCCGAATCACCCTTTATGACCGCCTTCATCGAAGTGGCCAAACAGGTTTGCTTTGCTAACCTGCGGGGTATCGTCACCGCCGAGTTGGGTTAGCACCCAGAGCTAGACTCAGAGCTGGACCTAGGAGGAACGCAGCAATCGGCCCGGGCGAGCGCCGGTGTCTTGGTCCATCTGTCGGGTCAAGACGCCATGGTTCAAGGTGGCCACATAACCCTTGGCGCCTTGCATCAGGCGAGCGCCGCCACCTGGTAAGTCATGACGCATGGTCAGTTCACCGAGCTGTAGCTGGGCCATATCGATCACATTGATGTCCGCCTTCATTCCCGGGGCTATGAGACCCCGATCAGAAAAACCAAACAGCCCAGCGTTGCGTTGGGTGGCTCGATGTATCACATGACTCAAGGGGAGGGTCCTCCCTTCACCCCGATCTCGGGACCAATAGGTCAGTTGGTAGGTTGGGTTCACCGCATCGAAAATCATCGAAACATGGGCGCCAGCATCGGAAAGACCAGTCACCGTTGACTCATCCATCTGCATTTCTCGAACGGCGTCTAAATTAAAGTCCGCGTAGTTGGTGAAAAACATAATGCTCATACGGCCCGGCGCGGCCACCAGATAATCGTACATGGCGGACATACCATCATCGCGGGAAGCCTTAGCTAAGGCGTCAAAACTTTCTTCTCGGCTGGGTTCGTAGGTGCTACTACTGGTTAGCGGAAAGGTCTGTTCAAAACGCAGCGGCGCGTTGGCGATCAGAAACTTTCCGGAGCCAACGGGTACGCCGGCCAGATCATTTTCTTCGTTCAACAGGGCCGCCTTGATTTCAGGCCGACGCATTTGTTCCAGGCGTTGGTGGGCTGGAAGTTCGGCAAGGCGCTTAAATGTCGGTTTTAAGATCCAAGGGTGATAGGTTTCTAAACTGAATACTAAGCCCGTGGGGCGGCTCCCCACTTGGGGGAAAACCTGGGCCCCACCCCGGTTGGCTTGTTTCACTCGATCAATGGCTTCCCGCCATTTATTCGACCAGTCCTCAATTTCGAACAAGGTAAAGGTCGCGGGCCGGCCGCTTTCTCTGCTCACCGCTGCGATCAAATCAATTTCCTGCTCCAAGGATGCATGCTCGGCAAAGCCCTCTTGGCCTGGGCCGAGAGTGCTTGAGGGGATGATCTGAAACAGTCCCTTATTGGCGCGCTTCAATGCCTGAGCAATGTTCATGACTTCGGCATCGTTGGCAAAGGTGCCGGGCACAGGCAAGCCTTGAATGGAGCGGTGGCCCAGTATTCGTGACGTTGAGAAGCCCACCGCGCCGGCGGTTAGCGCTTCTTCAACGATGCGGCCCATATGGGTTAGATCATCTTCGGTAGCCGCTTCGTTGTTGCGCCCGCGCTCCCCCATGACGTAGTTGCGCACAGAACCGTGGGCAATCATCGAACTGATGTTTAGTGCGTAGTTGCGCGAGTCAAGGTAATCCAAATACTCGGGGTAGGATTCCCAAGCGCCCCAAGGCATGCCCTCGTAAAGAGCGGTACCCGGAATGTCTTCCACCCCTTCCATAAGATCGATTAGGTCTTGTTCACCCCCGGGCGGCACTGGGGCAAAGCCCACGCCACAATTGCCCATGACAATGGTGCCAACACCATGACTGGCGGAAGGGTCCATTTCGTCGTCCCAAGTGACCTGTCCGTCGTAGTGAGTATGGATATCAACCCAAGCCGGGGTCACGATGGCGCCATCAGCATCGATGACTTGTTTACCCCCAGCAATGGTGCCCACCTCTACGATTTCGCCATCGCGAATACCAATATCAGCATTGGTGGGCTCGGCGCCGCTGCCATCGTAGACCGAGCCGCCCTTGATGACGACGTCGTAAGGAGTACCCATAGGCTTGCTTCCAATTGCGTGTGCGCCGACTTTTCAGCGCTCACATAGGTTCAAAGTAATATAGGCGAGGGTACTACGCTCCGGATTCCGGTTGCAAAGTATCAAATGGGGGTGAGTCCAGGGGCGCGAGGCCGAAGCTGGAGTGTTGATCCATGGATACTTAGGGAACGAGGGTTCGCTGCTGCCAGCGGTCACCCTCGCGATGATAGCGTACCCGGTCGTGCACACCGTTGCTCTGGGTCAGGTCCAAGCGTTCGATCACATCTGGCAGCAGCAGCAGACCCTTGGCACCTTCTGGCGCTACCAAGGGTTCTGGTAATACTGTGGCATCCAGCAGGTCTAGAAGGGTTTGTCGATCTTTCACTTGGCTGCCTTGGGGGTGCTCTTGGTATAGCCAGTCCATGCGCTTTGGCGGATCTGGTCGAAGCTGCCAACTGTCGGCAATGTGATCGGCAGGCAGCTCTTGGCAGCTCGCCTGCATCCGGTACTGTATTTGAGTAGCAGGCCACCAGGTCTGGATCGCCACACGTCCTTGGCTTTGCTGCCACTTTGGGCTGCTGGCGTTTATGTATATGGCCAAACCCTCGATAGAACCGTCAGCAACATCTCGTAGCACCAGGGTCCGCGCCTGGGGCAGTCCGTCCGTATCCACCGTCGCTAAAACACAGACTGCAGCCATTGGGTCCTTGGCTCCCCATGCAGCTTGCCGGTCGGCTTTAAAGCGCGATAGAGGATCTTGCATAGCTGAGGTTTCCAGTAGTTAGGAGTTGGCTGGGGCGGTAAGCATGGCTGACTGCCATCACAATTCTACGAGCTGCGCGGTTTTGCTGTGATCGTTCCACTGCGATGGTGCATTGGCTTGATATGTTTTCATCCGCAGATACAGCAGGCCGTGGGCGCTGCCAATGAGCGAGTCGAAGAGCATATTGTCGGTATCTGAGCTGCGCACGTGTTTGAGTAAGCGCTCGAATACAAAAATAAATTGGTTGGTGTGTCGGGCGCGGATTTCGGTTTTGTAAAACAGATCAAAGCGTTCGGCTTCTGAAGCAAAATTAACGGTGGCTCCCAGCAGTTCGCGACTAAATACCTCGACGTCTCCCTTGCTCTGTTCGGCGAACAGATGGTTGCTGTCGACACTTTCAGGGTAATCGCCGGCAACGCCGTGGCTGGAGATATAGAGCATGCCGGAGATACCGCCCAGCTGTTGGCGCACCGCCTCTGCTAGACGCAGGGTTGCTTCCTGCCGAGCGTGGCTCTCCGAGGCGGCGAGTTTTTCGGATTGGATAATCGCTTGTTCAGCCGTACGACCTATTTCTTGAGCTTGATCGCGCATGGCTTGGGTGTTTTGAATCAGTTCTTGTTGCTGCAAAAAGTAGCCGATGACCAGCCAAAGAAAGGCGAGGGGTGCGAAGGCCCCTTCAAGAAAACTGCCAAGTTCTTCGGCTGGTAGCTGAACGAATGCCGTCCAGCCGACGTTGCCGCTGATGTAGGCAAGACCCATGCCCAACCATAGAGTGGTTAGGGACAGACCCATAAAAATACGCCAATCCATCTAGGATGGATCAGTCGTCATCGGCGCGTTCGCCCTGACGGCGCATTTCGGCAATGTCTTTTTGTACTTCGCTCAGACGAAATAGAACGTCTGGCATTTGATCGCTGATGCGCCAAAGAAGAAAAGCGATAACGCATAAGACGATGAAAGAAAGAAAGCCCATGAATAAATCTCTAATTGAAAGATCCACCAAGGGTAGCCAAGGCTGAGCTGAATAACACCTATTAATGCGGGTGCCCACGCTTTGCTGCCGGACTGTCTGTCGATTGTTTGACTGGGTTAACGATCAGCGGCGAGGCGGCTGGGTGTTATGTAGCTTTTAACACCGCACGCACCAAGTCTTAGGTCCTGCCAGCTCCCATGGAAAGTCAACTGAACAGTGCCCAAGGGCGGAATATCAACTTCAACAGCATCTTGGTCAGAGGGCACCGCTAAGTAGTGGGCTAGCTGACTTATGCCGGGATTGTGCCCTACCAGTGCAAGGTGTTGATAATCTGCCGACGTCGTTTGTAGACAGTGCAGTAGTGCAAATGGATCAGCTAAATACAGAGCGCTGTCTTCCATCGACTCGCAGTCCCAAAGCTGTGCTATCGGTTGTGCGGTTTGACGTGTCCGCAACGCCGGGCTTAACCAAAGCCACTGGGCGGGGGTTGCGCTTTCTTTCGCCAGATGCCTGACAAGATTTATAACGTCAGCGGCCCCGCTTGGTGTTAGCGGGCGCTGGTCGTCGGACTGACCAAACACTGGGTTCGCTGCCTCGGCATGACGTATTAACCACAGTGTTCGGTGCATGGCCTGTTTCTGGCTAGTCCCAGAGATTGAAGAACTCTTCCATGGCCTGCATCTGGCCGCCAGCCACTGCCGAAGGGACGATAATGGGCGTCTTAATACCGGCATCAAACCAAGCCTCGACGCCTTCGCGCACTTCACTGGCTGATCCGAACAGGGTGGTATCGGCCAACCACCGATCGGAAAGGCACTCTGGCACACGGTCGTAGTCTTTCTCGGCTACGGCAGCCTCGACGCCATTCATTTCTTCCTCAAAGCCCGCTTCTTTCCAATAGTTTCGGTAGTTGGGCAGAAAGGCGTAGCTCGTCAGCGTCTTGCGATTTACCGCGGCGGCGGCGGCTTTGTCGTCGCTGATGCAGGTTGGAATCATGTTGCCAATAAAGAAGTCGTCTCGGGCTTTAGTTTCATCGCTTAGGTTACCGAGCGAGTGCGCCATGTGGGAACGGGCACCGTTTGCGAAGACCATGCCGCCACCAACTTCCTGAGCCAGCTGAATCATTTTGTCGCGCAAAGTCGCCAGAACGATAGGTGGCAAATCGCCTACCCGTGGCACTGCCTTCATGTCCTCAACAAACTGGCGCATGTCGCTCAGCGGTTTGCCTGCGGTGATACCCATACGGTTTAGCGCCGGCGCATGACTGACGCCTACGCCGAAACGAAAACGGCCCTGAGATATTTCGTGGAGAAATCCCGCTGTTGAGGCGAAGTCGGCGACATTGCGGGTGTAAATCGGTGTGATACTTGTGCCGATGATTACGTCCTTGGTACTCAAGGCGATGGCATTACACAAAGACAAGCTATCACCCAAGCTTGGGCCAAAAATCCCCGGAAAACCCCGGCGTTCGATTTCTTGTGCAAGTTCAATTGTTCGTAGTCGGCGCCCTGGTACAGCGGCAAGGCTAACGGCGGGTAATTGGGTCATGGTCTCTCCTCTCGTGTTTCAGCGTTGTCGGGGAACAGAGTACTTGAGCCCAGGTAGATCGCCAAACCATCACGGTAATTTAGCCGGCTAAAAGCTCGGTCAGTAGTGCAGCCAAGCGCTGATTTTGCTCGCCGGTACCCACGGTAATGCGCAAGGAATCTTTGAGCCGCGGCGTCGCGAAATAGCGCACTAGAATGCCCTTGGTCTTTAGCCCTTGATACAGGGCTTCCGCGTTAGCGCCTTCGGGTACTTGGGCCAGCAAAAAGTTGGTTTGACTGTCCGCTACTGTAAAGCCCAACTGCCGAAGGTCAGCTGCCAACAGTTCCCGGTCGCCTCGGACGATGCGCCAAGTCTGTTGGGCATAGGCTTGGTCTTCAATAGAGGCCAGCCCAATGACTTGGCTGATGGCATCGACGTTGTAGCTGTCCCGGGTCTTCTCCAGAATTGGTTTGATTAAGGAAGGCGCGCCAAGCAAGTACCCCAACCGTAATCCTGCCAAGCTGTAGCCCTTGCTGAAGGTTCTCAAGATCAGCACATTGTCCAGATCCCGCACCAGCTCGGTGGCGTCTTGTGGACCGTGTTCATCCACAAAATCCACATAGGCTTCGTCCACCAGCAGCACGCCGGTCAGTTCTTCGGCCACGGCTCGTAAGGCATCTATGGAGGTGAAGTGGCCGCTAGGGGCGTGGGGGTTCACCACGCAGGTAAGCTGGGCATCCGCCTGATTCATGCTGGCGGCGAAGTCGGCGGGTAAGGACCAATCGGCCTCTAGGGCTTGGGTGACCATTTGCGCACCCTGTATCTGGGTTAACACCGGATACAGCGAATATGTGGGCTCGGTGGAGGCGACGACGCCTTCCGGTGCGACAAAGGTAGTTACAGCCAAGCGCAAGGCTTCGTCCCCGGCGTGCGTGATCACAACATTTTCTATCGCCAAGCCGTGATGGTTTGCAACGGCTTGGCGCAGTGCTCTTGCATCAGGTTGGGGGTAGATCCGCAGCTGCTCAGTAGCGAAGTCCGCTAGCGCCTGTGCAACCTTGGGGCTGGGCGGATACGGATTTTCGTTGGTGTTGAGTTTGATACTGCGCCCGTCTTGAGGCTGTTCGCCGGAGGCATAGCCTTGCATGGCGGCAATGTTTGGACGCTCGTATTGGCTCATTGGGCTGGGTCCCGGTCAGGAGTTTGGGTGAGGCTTTCTGGCTCAATCCCAGAGTCAGACGGGGTTAGGTCTCTGATTTCGTTAGCAGGTGCCAACAGTCGGGCGAGCCATAGAGTACTTGGGCTGGCCTCCAGCGCTATTTTTGCGCTCATGGTCAAAGGTACCGACAGAAGCATGCCCACTGGGCCAAACAGCCACCCCCAAAAAATCAACGATACGAAAACAATCAGGGCGGATAAACCTAGGCCTTGGCCCATGTACCGGGGCTCCAAAACATTTCCGACAATGGTGTTGACCAAAAAGAAGCCGAGGACAACAAGGCCCGCTTCTGCCGGCCCTAATTGCACAAGGGCCAACAGTACCGGGGGGATACCCGCAATGATGGAACCGATGGTCGGTATAAAATTCAGCAGTAGGGCGACCAAGCCCCAAAGCACCGGGAAGTCCACGTCTAGGATCCATAAGAACGAGGTCACCAAGATGCCCGTGAGGACGCTGACCGAGGTTTTGATGGCGATGTAACGGTTCATGGTGCCAGTAATGCGCCCGAAGTGAGCAAGATCCCGATCAGGATTCGCCAGCACTGCGCGCAGTTTCGGATAGAAACTGGCGGCCTCTGCCAATATGAAGATCACCGTCAAAATGATTAAAAAGCCATTACTAAGGACTGCGCCAAGGCTGCGCAATGCGCTGCCTGCAAGGGTCAGCAGCGACCCAAGGGGTAGTGCATCGGCCAGCAGCGATATATCAATTGGCACATTCCAGCTTTGCAGTAAGACCAATAAGTCACTTTGCAAGGTGGTTAGCCGTTCTTGGTAAAAGGGTAGTTTGGCTGAGAAAGCCGATGTGCTCTGGGTGAGCAGTGCGCCGATCAGCCCCAAGGCTAGAAAGATGGCTAGGACCACCGAGCCAAGGGCCAGACCGTTGGACATGCCCTTGGCCTTGAACCAAAACATCGGCGTGGCGGCGATGGTAGCGATAAAAACGGCCAGCAACATCGGTACCACGATAGCCTGAGCGGATTTCAGGCCTGCCGCGATAATAATGAGGGCCGCAAAGATGATGAAACCTTGGCCAGCACTGCGCCTGTCTTTGTTATCTCGATCTGTCATTACAGGATGCTCGTTAGCGGTGCATTGGTGGTGAGATTAGATGTTATGTGAAGGGCCGCTGATTGGCCAAGCTCGGTACTTGGCTGCGAATATCGGCTACACGCTGAGGGTCAACATCGGCAATCACATAGCCATCTCCCTCGGGCAGCTCGGCGATCACCTCGCCCCATGGGTCGATAATGATGGAGTGACCGAAGGACGCGCGATTTGCGCTGTGGGCACCGTGCTGCGCCGGTGCGATTACATAGCTCTGGCTTTCAATAGCCCGCGCGCGCAGTAGCGCATGCCAGTGGGCGGCTCCTGTGGTGGCGGTAAAGGCAGACGGAACGGTTAGGGCTACCGCGCCCATTTGCACTAGCCGCTGATACAAAGCCGGGAAGCGCACGTCATAACACACCGTTAGGCCAAGCGTGCCCATGGGGCTTTGCACGCATACGGCCTTGTCGCCGGGCGCCGTTTGTCGAGACTCCATCAACTGGGGACCGTCAGGGATACTCACATCGAATAGGTGAATCTTGCGGTACATGGCAGCAATGTCGCCTGTGCTGGTCAGATACACGCTGGTGTTGTAACAGCGGTCCGAATCATCTGGCATGGCTTCATGAAAGCCTCCTAGCAGCAGGTCACATCCGAGCGTCCGGGCCAGTTGCTGACAGCGCCGCAAAATAGGGCCGCCTTCGGGCAGTTGCTCCAAGATCTCTTTCTTACCGTCGTGCCTGCCGAGGTAAGCGAAGGCTTCGGCCCAGGCAATGAGTCCTGCGCCCTCGCTTGCCGCCTGCTTTGACAGGGTTTCCAAAGTGCTGAGGTTCTGCTCAACATCGGTGCCAGCGTTGTGCTGCACGACAGCCACCTTGGTGGCTTGTGGCACAACGATATTGTCAGATGCTGTGCTCACAACCATTAGCCTTCCGGCAGCAAGTCCGGTTGGATGCACTTAATGCTGCTGCTCAGGTATTCCTCAAGGGCCGGCAAGTTAAACGCGTCGTCCTCAGAGACGAAGCTAATGGCTGTACCAGTCGCGCCGGCTCGGCCGGTGCGTCCAATACGATGCACGTAATCTTCTGCATCGTCGGGCAGCTCGTAATTGATGACGTGAGTAACGCCGTCTACGTGAATGCCGCGGCCCGCTACGTCGGTAGCGATCAGGTATTTCAGTTCTCCGTTCTTGAACTTGTTCAGGGTCGATAAACGTTTCTTTTGCGGAATGTCTCCGGCCAAGCCCTCACAGGCGATGCCTTTTTTCTTAAGGTAGTCCACTAGCTTGTGGGTTCGGTCACGACGGTTCGCAAAAATAATGGCCCGTGCCGGTTCATTGTGGTTGATGAAATCCAGCAGAATACGCTGTCGCTTGCTGGCTTCGACCAGCCAGAATTTTTGATCCACGGTGTCGGTGGCAACGCTCTCTGGCTCCACCACAATATGTTCTGGATCAATAGTCCAGGAGTCCGCCAGTCGCATGACCGCGTCGTTGAACGTGGCAGAAAAGAACAAGGTCTGTCGTTTGCGCTTGTGGGGGGTCTGGTAAACGATTCGGCGCACGTCTGGGATGAACCCCATGTCGAGCATGCGATCGGCTTCGTCAATCACCAAGCATTCCACTTTGCTCAAGTTAATATCTCGGCGCTCTAAAAAGTCGATGAGCCGCCCCGGTGTGCCCACCAAAATGTCCACAGGCTGCTTGGCCAGCTCTTCACGCTGTCGGTCGAAATCCATACCGCCCACCAAACAGACCGTGCTCATGCCCATGTATTTAGCAAGACCTTCCGCATCTCCCTGAATTTGCAGGGCTAGTTCTCGTGTGGGTGCTAGCACCAGTGCCCTTGGCGTGCCAAGGTTTGGACGCTCTTGGTGTGGGTTTTCCCAAAATCGGGTGAGCAGGGTAATTAGGAAGGCGGCAGTTTTGCCGGTGCCGGTTTGCGCTTGGCCTGTGACGTCATAGTCGGACAGGCTGAAGGGCAATGATCGGCCTTGAATGGGTGTGCACTCTTCAAAACCCAGCACGCTAATTGCTCGGGTTAAAGGTTCGGGTAGCGCCAGTTCCTCGAATCGCACCGGATCGTCCTTGGGACTTTTGGTTTCAGGAGCTTCGTCGGCGTCCGCTGCCACAGCCAGTTCGTCCTTGGTCTCGGATTCATCGGTAGATTTAGGGTCAGGAGTTTCCGCTGCGCCCTCGGAGGCTGTTTGGGGTTCGTCTGATTCAGGTATTTGCGCTAGCGCGTTGGCCTGAGTGGTGTCGTCTTCGGCCTCTGCCGAAAGCTCGGCGGTTGCAGATGGCTCGGCACTTGACTCAGCCTGCTCCGCTGGGAGTTCGGGTGATTCTTGTCCTGTTTCTTCAATAGCAGTTTCGTCAACAACGGTTTGTTCGGTGGCTTGTTCGGCAACGTTATCGACAACGATGTCATCGTCCTGAGCATGTTCGGTCTTAGGCGGTTGATCTGTCATAGGATCCTAATATTTGATGTAAATGGTAGAGCAAGCTTGGGTCTAACGTGCGCCCAGCACTTGCTCCGCAGACGCGGTTTTAATACACAGCGTCAAAATGTCCATGGCGGCATGGATTTCATCCAATGAGCCAAAGGTCGGCGCAATGCGAATGTTTTTGTCATCGGGGTCATCGCCCTTGGGAAAGGTCGCCCCGGCCGGTGTCAGGGTCAGTCCAACAGCCTTGGCCATGGCAATGACTTTGCTGGCCAGTCCAGGGAGAACGTCTAAGGATACGAAGTAGCCGCCCTTGGGCTTGGTCCAGGTGGCGATGCCAAGCCCGTTCAGCTCTCGGCTGAAGATCTCTTCAACCAACTCGAATTTCGGCCGGATGATCGCTGCGTGGTCGGCCATGTGTGCCGATAGCCTGCCATTTAGAAACTTCACATGACGCAGCTGATTTACTTTGTCCGGCCCAATACTGAAAACCCCCAAATGCTTGTCCAATGCATCAAGCACCTTGGCGGAAGCCGCGAGGAAAGCGACGCCAGCGCCAGCGTGGGTAATCTTTGAGGTGGAGGCAAATTGAACCACATGATCGACTGTGCCAGCGGCGGCAGCGGCCTCAAAAATAGAGGTTAGGGTATCGCCCTGTTCGTATAAATCGTGCACGGCATAGGCATTGTCCCAAAGCACTACGAAGTCATCGGCGGCTGCGTCCCTCGGTAGAGCCGCCAATTGAGAAACAACATCATCGCTGTAGGTGCAGCCTGTGGGGTTCGAATACTTAGGAACACACCAAATACCCTTAACGGCTGAATCTGCAACAGCTGCCCGGGCAGCGTCCATATCCGGGCCGCTATCCGTTACTGGGATGGGTACCAGCTCGATGCCGAAGTGGTTGGATAGGGTGAAATGTCGGTCGTATCCGGGGACTGGGGCCAACAACTTGACGGTTTCGGCGTTGGACCACAGACGCCCATCGCCCCACAGGCCCAGATCCATGGCCGTGCGTAGCGTCAGATGCATGACGCTAAGGCTGGAGTTGCCGGCGGCCATGATGTTGGCCTCTGGCACGCCCATAATTTCTGCGCCCAGTGCGCGGGCCTCGGCAATGCCTCGAGTGCCGCCATAGTTACGGGTGTCGGTGCCGTCTTCGGCGATGTAGTTCCCCTGTAAGATGCCGTCCAGCCCATTGCTCAAGCTGACCTGTTCCACACCGGGCTTGCCACGACTGAGGTCCAACTTTAAGTTGCCGCCGTTCAAATCGCCGTATTGGCCTTGCCAGTGGGAGAGTTGGGCGCTCAGTTCTTCGGTACTCCACTGAGTCATAGTTTGGTTATTGGCCGTTGTCATAGTCCGGTGGTCTCGTCCATCGCTAACATTAAATTTAAATTCTGTATGGCTGCGCCGGCAGCCCCTTTACCTAAGTTGTCGTAACGAGCGCATAGAACGATGCGTTCTTCGTCGCCAAAGACAAAAAGGTCCATATGGTTGGTGTTGTTGCGCCCGGTAGGATTCAGATAGTTGCCCTCCAACATGCTGCGATCACCAAATTCCGCCACATGAATAAACGGCTCTGATTCGTATCGATTCGCCAGTACGTTATGGATCTGAGCCGGTGTCGCGCCGCTCAGCTCACTGGTGAACAAGGGCACCTGAGTCAACATGCCTTGATCGTAGTTTGCCACCGTGGGAACGAATATCGGCGCCACCTTGCTGCCGCTGAATTGGGTCATTTCCGGCAAGTGTTTATGACCTTGATCCAGTCCATAGCTTTGAACGGCTAGCGTATTGGCCATGTCTGCGCCCATGCTTTGAAACTGCTCAATCATTTGTCGGCCGCCACCTGAGTAGCCGGACACCGCGTTGCACCGCAGGGGGGTGGTTTGGCTTAACAGGCCTGCGTCAATGAGCGGGCGTACCAGCAAAATAAAACCCTGAGGATAACAGCCAGGATTGCTGACAAATTGCGCCTCGGCAATAGCCTTGCGGCTGTCCGGCTGCAGTTCGGGCAACCCGTATTGCCAGTCTGGGTTGGTGCGATGAACAGAGCTGGCGTCTAAGACCCGAGTTCTACCTGCAGCCAAGGCAACGGACTCGCGTGCCGCATCGTCGGGCAGGCACAAAATCGCCACATCAGCGCTGGCCAGCAACTCGGCTCGAGCGGCGGGGTCTTTGCGTGAAGCGGGATCTGCTTGCAGCACTTCAATATTGGCATGGGTCGCCAAACGCTCGCTGATTTGCAGGCCGGTGGTGCCGGCATGTCCGTCGATAAATATTTTGTTCATGTGTTCCGTCTAGCTCACTAATTCGGGTGAGTGTGCTGGGGCGTCGATTGCCAAGGCATGCGCGTTTGTATCGCGCATTTGGGCGTGGGGAGTTTACGGTCAAAGGGCCTTGCTGTTAAGCATTGTTAGTCGGTATTTGTTTGAAATTCAAAGACTTTGCTTTGGAAGTTCGGTGGAAGATTGGCCACAGTTTGTTGTAGAGGCTGGTCAGGATAGGTGTCACTCCAGCTACGAACAAACTGCAACGTTTTCAGACCGTCGAACCAATCACGGGCGGACCGCTGGCGTCTGCCTGCGGTGGTTTTCTGCTGGCTCACCTTCGTCGCGAAACGCTCAAGTCCCAGTGTCTGTAATCGCTCTAAGACCGGGTCATCATCCACATGGTTTTGGTCAACGGCCCCTTGGTCGATGGTCCATTGGTCCAATGCGTTAATAGCTCGTGCGAGTAATGTAAAACAGGTTGGGTGATAGCTCAGGTAGCCATTGCCGGATGGGTCTTCTGCCAGGCTCTGGATAATACGCTGCAGAGCGGGTCCGGTACCGAAGGGCACGCGGCTGGAGGGCCGGGCCTGAATGGTTAAGGTCGGTTCCAGCAAGCGCTTAATGGGTGCAATTTTGCGTACCTTGTTCAGCAGATAAAAATCCTCACCGGCGCTTCTTTTAGGATAGCCGCGAACCCCGGCGTATGCGTCTGCATGAACGGCGATAGTGCTGCCTAAACTGTGATGGGCATAGGGACTGCCTGCCACAGAAAGTCCTGCTACGTAGTAGGCCATATGCAGGTCGTACAGGCTGGCGGCTCGATGTAGAACCGGGTCATCACTGTGGTGGGTGTGTGGAAAGATCAACGCGCCGTCGGATAACTCCTTGTCTGGCGTCCCGTCAGTATTAGCCGAGAAAACGCTGGTGTATCCCTCAGGGAAGACTACGTCGGCGTCGCTTTGTAGCAGCCAGGGCGAGCGGATTCGGCCCAAGAAATACAGGGCCAGCCCCAGATCACAACCGATTTTACGTGCCAGGCCCACGCCCTGTTTCGGGTTAAGCCGGTACGGTTTGGAAACGTGATCAAGCACCATGACATGGGCGTGGTGCCGGCCGATACAGGATGCTAGCAGCTCTTCCGTGCGCCGGATTGACTCTGCAGCCGCCCCAACTGGCGCATTGATCACTAAAATCACCAGCACGTTGGCTTCGGCCAATAGACCCAGTTGCCGATCCAAATGTGCGAACGATTCGTCGAAGGCGGGAATGATCAGGCAGCCCTGCCACACATGCTTTGAATCCGCTTGGGGCCAGTAAATGTTCGAGGAAAGGCGTTTATCCGTGAGCAGCGTCTTTGCACCAGCCTCGGCATAGGTACTTAGATAGCTTTCAATCACGGCTCAGTGCAAGGCGGCGCGCAGGGGCAGCCTAGCCACAAGGTCGTTCTCCTGCTGAGCCAACTCGCAAAAACGCTTGTCTACGTCAAGATTGGGGCACAGGTCTCGGGCAAGGCGCAAAAAAAGCTGCCAATGACGGGCCTCGCTTTTGGCGATGGCATGATAGAACTTGGCCAGTTTCGGGTCTTGCACATGAGCGGCGACCAAGCCAAAACGCTCAGCTCCACGGCGTTCAACAATGGCTCCTACCAATAAACGATCCAACAAGAAGAACCGAGAGTCTTTGCGCACCAATTTGTTCAGGGCGGTCACGTACGGGTCTTTGCGATCCGCCGCAGGCGTCATGCCCTTGGCCATCAATAAGCCCATGACCTCTTTGTAGTGATTGAGCTCCTCAACGGCCAGATCCACCATGGCTTGAACCAAGGCTGCTTGGTCCGGGTAGTGGGCTACCATGCTTAGCGCCATGCCCGAGGCTTTCTTTTCTGCGGATGCATGATCTTGAATAAACGATTCGAAGTCGTCCAAGACACAGGTGATCCAGCCCACATCGGTGGGTTGAAGCGCTGTCAAAGCGGCAGCGTCTACTGGCTGTAAATCGAGTTCAGCCATTGACCGATATGAGTGATTTGTTGAGGGCAAACTTGGTGGCCCATGGCGTATTCCTGCCACTGCACTTGGTAGGACAGGTCCATGAGCGCCTGCCGGGACGTGATAGCACGAGTAATGGGAATGGCTGCGTCGCTTACACCGTGGGCCATAAAAATTGGCGTGTCCACGTTGGCGAAGCCGACCCGCTCGGCAAGATGTTCGTGGTCGTTCACGTAGGTTGACAGCGCCATAATGCCTCGCAGGCGCTCGCGATGACCCAGGCCCGCCTCCAGGGCAATGACACCGCCCTGGGAAAAGCCGGCGACGGTAATCTGATCGAAGCGAAAGCCCTTGGCTACCTCGGCTTCCACCAATTGGTTGACCGCATCTACGGATTGACGAATGTCATCGTTGCTAGCTAAGGGCGACGCTGGATCAATGTCATACCAGCCGCGCATTTCCATGCCGCCGTTTACCGTGATGGGGCGAATCGGCGCGTTGGGGAACACGAACCGCAGATCTTGGTCCAGCGGCAGCATGGGCACGATGGGTTCGAAATCAGTAGCATCCGCACCGAGGCCGTGCATCCAGATAACGCAGCCGACTGGGTTGTCGCCGGTTTCGGTTTCTAAAAATTCCATCGAATCCATGATGCCTCCGAGAATGTCGGGTGATGAGAGCAGGGCGAAACGATAACGGTTGCGTCTGGGGATCTCAATTGACCCACTGAGTTAAACACCTGTTTTGTGCCTCCGGCTGGCCGATACGGTTGATTTTTTTGCTAGAGGAGTCCGAGCGGGGCCTTCAAGCAGACACTGTTCTCGTGCAAGCGAACACCCAACGCGCCATAATAGGCGGATGCAAGAAGAAGAAAGACCCAGCTCCAAGAATTTGCGCCGGCTTCGCCCGGCGTTTTCGTTTCTGCGGCCCTACATTCCACAGGTAGTCATAGCTAGCATCGCGTTGATTGTGACCGCCAGTGCGACCCTATCGTTGGGCCAGGGAATTCGCTTGGTGATCGATAGCGGCTTTGCCAGTGGCGAAGTGGCACTGCTGAATCAGTCCTTGAGCCTGTTTGTTGCCTTCATCGTGGTTCTCACCGCGGGCACGTTCGTGCGCTTCTACTTCGTTTCGTGGGTAGGCGAACGAGTGAGTGCGGACATTCGTCTGGCGGTGTTCAACCACCTAGTGCATATGCACCCCAGTTTCTTCGAGGCTAATGCGCCCAGTGAAATTCAGTCCAGAGTGACCACGGACACCACGCTGCTGCAAACGGTGATTGGGTCCTCGGTATCCATTGCTCTGCGCAACATTTTGATGTTTTTCGGTGGCATGGCTTTGCTATTCATAACCAATGCCAAGCTCTCGCTGATCGTGCTGGCCAGTGTGCCTTTTGTTGTGCTGCCGGTGATCGTTTTTGGGCGTCGAGTGCGTGCCCTGTCCCGCAGCAGCCAAGATCGGCTTGCTGACGTGGGCAGTCATGTCAGCGAGAGTTTCCGTCACATAAAAATTGTACAGGCCTTTAATCATCAGGCTTTGGACATTACTGAGTTCGGAAGGGTGGTGGAGCGCGCGCTTAGTGTCGCTTTGCAGCGCGTGTGGCTGCGTGCTGTGCTGGTGGCCGTGGTGATGCTCTTGGTCTTCGGTGCTGTGGCCACCCTGATTTGGGTCGGTGGCCAAGACGTGCTCTCTGGTCGCACCACGCCCGGTGACTTGGCCGCCTTTATTTTTTACGCCTTCATCGTTGCTGGTTCCGTTGGCGCTATTTCTGAGGTCTGGAGCGACTTGCAGCGGGCCGCAGGCGCCACAGAGCGCTTGGTAGAACTGCTGGAATCGCCCAGCGAAATCGCCGACGGCCCGGTGGATGCGGTGGCGCCTTGGCAGCAGTTGAATTTGTCCGTGGAGAACGTGGCCTTTCACTATCCCAGCCGCCCTGATCAGATGGTGCTACAGGACTTGTCCTTTCATGTGGCCCCAGGCGAGATGGTGGCATTGGTGGGCCCGTCTGGCGCAGGTAAAAGTACGTTCTTTGATTTGCTGCAACGGTTTTACGACGTCACCTCCGGGCAGATTGCCCTAGGCGGAGTCAGCACACGGGATCTGAGTCTAAATGCCTTACGTAATGCTTTCGGCTTTGTACCCCAGACTCCGGCAATGTTCTCCGGATCCGTGCGCGACAATCTGACCTATGCCCGGCCCGACGCGACTGCCGAGCAAGTGACCCGTGCCCTTGGTTTGGCCAATGCCCAGTCCTTTGTCGACGCCCTGCCTGAGGGGTTGGATACCCATCTGGGCGAAGACGGTGTCGGCCTGTCTGGGGGCCAGCGGCAGCGCTTGGCGATTGCACGCGCACTCATTGCTGAGCCAGCCTTTTTGCTTTTAGACGAGGCCACCAGCGCCTTGGATGCTGAGAGTGAACAAAGTATTCGTCAGAGTGTGGAGGCTCTCAAGGGCGAGATGACCATCTTGGTGATCGCCCATCGGCTGTCCACGGTGCGTCAAGCAGACCGCATCCTCGTGTTTGATGAGGGGCGTCTTATTGGCAGTGGTACTCACGACGAGTTGGTGAGCAATAGTGAACTCTACGCGCGATTTGCCGACATACAGTTCGCCAGCTGATCTAACTCATCACAAATTCGGCTGTTCCGCGCCAAACAGATCGGTTTGATCCGGATTGTCCAACTCGCGCAGCTGCACCCCCAAACCGATTAATCGAACCGGTTTTTGCTGTCGCTCCCACGCTGTGGTCAACAGACCTAGGTAGGTCTGTTGGTTTACCTCCTGTCCGGTACTGGCCACGGTAGTGGTATCGAAGCCCTGAAAGCGCAGCTTCAGAGTACGACCCTTGATTCGATGCTGACAGTTGGCCTTGGCGATGCGTCGCTGCAGATCTTCAAACAAGATATTAAGTTGGCTCTGGCATGCGGCCATGGTGGGCAGGTCGTCGGCAAAGGTGCGCTCTGTGCTGATGGACTTGCGGGTTCGGTTGATGCTTACCGGCCGCTCATCTCTGCCACGACACAATTGATGCAGCCGCGTGCCGAATTTTCCGAAGCGCTTGGCTAATTCCGTGGCGCTAATGCCCTGCAGATCGCCGCAGGTGCGAATGCTCATGTCGCTCATTTTTTTCGCGGTCACCGATCCTACGCCGAAGATTTTTTCTACGGGCAGATCCACCATGAAGGCGTCGATATCCGACGGGGTAATGGTGAACTGACCGTCTGGTTTGTCCCAATCGGATGCGATTTTGGCGAGAAATTTGTTTGGGGCAATGCCCGCTGAAATGGTGATGCCCACCTCGTCCCGAACCCGGTCGCGTATCTCAGTAGCGATACGGGTTGCACTACCTTGATGTCTAGAACTTTGGCTGACGTCTAGGAAGGCTTCATCCAAGGACAGCGGCTCCACTAAGTCGGTGTAGTCGTAAAAGATGCTTTGTACCCGCCGACTCTCCACCCGGTATTTTTCCATATTGGTCGGAACCACCACCAAATCTGGGCACAGGCGCAGGGCTTGAGCCATGGGCATGGCGGAATGCAGGCCGTACTTGCGTGCTGCGTAATTACAGGTGGCAATGACTCCGCGCCTGCTGGCGCTGCCACCCACGGCGATGGGCAGTTCTCTTAGGCTGGGGTCGTCGCGCATTTCCACCGAGGCATAAAAGCTATCGCAGTCGCAGTGGATGATTTTTCGCATGCCGTCGTGTCTTGCAACATCACTAGTTGATCGCATAAAGCCAGCTTATTGCATTTCCTTCAAAGGCTGAACTGGCAGCGAAATTTCAATGGCTGATCTTGGTGGCTGAAAGCGTCAGTGGCCAGTAAGATCAGGGGCTTGAATTTAACGCAGATAAACTTGCAGAGAGGAGTCAGTTATGGGGCCATTGAACGGATTTAGAATCATCGAACTAGCAGGTATTGGACCTGGACCGTTTTGCGGAATGATGCTGGCAGATATGGGTGCTGAGGTGATTCGCGTTGAACGCATTGGTGCAGCCCAAGCCACCGAGGCTCCGAAAGATGTTTTGACTCGCAACCGTCGCTCCATTGCCGTTGACCTCAAGAGTCCAGAAGGGGTCGAGGCCGTACTGCGGTTGGTTGAGAAAGCCGACGGCCTAATTGAGGGGTTTCGCCCCGGTGTGACCGAACGGTTGGGGTTAGGGCCAGAGCAGTGCCAAGGGCGTAACCCTAAGCTGGTTTACGGCAGGATGACGGGGTGGGGCCAAGATGGTCCCATGGCTCAGGCTGCCGGACATGACATCAACTACATATCCTTGGCTGGTGCTCTGCACGCTATTGGACGACCGGGCGAGCGCCCAGTGCCGCCTCTGAACCTTGTGGGTGATTTCGGCGGCGGCGGTATGTTGCTTGCTTACGGCATGGTTTGTGGGTTGCTGGAGGTGACCAAATCGGGTCAAGGGCAGGTGATTGATGCCGCCATGGTGGATGGTACAGCGGCGCTAATGGCCATGTTTTATTCCATGTCCGCGGTTGGCGCCTTTGCCACAGACCGAGGCACCAATTTACTGGATGGTGGTGCGCACTTTTACGATACCTACGAGACCGCGGATGGTGAGTACATCTCCATCGGATCCATCGAGCCCCAGTTCTACGCGCTGCTGATGGAGAAAGCAGGTTTGGATCCGGATTATTTTCAACCACAGATGGATCGCGGCCGCTGGGGTGAACTGAAGGCAAAGTTGACAGAGGTCTTCTTAAGTAAAACCCAAGCGCAATGGTGCGAGATTATGGAAGGTAGCGACGTTTGCTTCGCGCCGGTGCTTAATTTGATTGACGCCGCCGAGCATCCGCACAACAAAGCGAGGGATTCGTATCAGACCGTTGCAGGGATGTTGCAGCAGTCGCCGGCGCCGAGGTTTTCCCGAACCCAGGCAGCGGCTATCACCGCGCCGAGAGTGCCTGGCGAGGATACCGCAGCAGTATTGGCCGACTTTGGGCTGTCCGCCGAAGAAATCGACCGCTTGACCGAGCAAGGCGTTGTCGCCGGATAAAGGTATTTGACGTGGAAGATGCTTCGTGAAAATGCTGCAAAATTGCGGTTAAATGAAGGATAGGGCTTTGTAACAAGGGTCGCCACAAAAGGCTCGGCTGGGGCCCAATAATAATAAACGCGAAAGGAAGTATTCCCTATGAGTGTAGAGTTGTTAGACAACCCAAGGTTTTACGGGTACCGAGTTCGGCGGCAGATTGAAGGACAGACTTATCAGGAGTACTTCTCGCTAAAAGAGAACAGCAAACGCCTGAGGGGAGCTAAGAAAAACGAGGTTAAGGCCGTCGCCGACGCGAGAGATACAGAGTTGAAGGCCCTTCAGCAAAAACAGCGCGATAAAAACGACCGCGAGATCCAACTGGATGAAAGTGGACAGATTAAGGGCATCCTGTGCCGCATGAAGCGAGAAAAAAGCGGAACTCTAACGCCGGTTTTTCAAGTAGGCGTCATGTCCCGGGTTCGAGAGAAAATTGTGAATACGACGGTGTCCATTACGCGCCATGGTCGAGTCGAAGCATGGCAGCGTGCAGTGGATTTTTACTGCGAGCATAAGCGGATAGGCAAGCGCACCAAGGCCTACAAAGACCTGATCTCCCGTTGCCCGAAGCCGGCGCAAATCAAGCGGTATACCCAGCAGTAGCCGCTGGTCTTGCGCCGAAGGCGTGGGACGAGAAATCTCGGTCAGGTATCATCACACCGTCAGTTTGCTCGGCAGGCTGACGGTTTTTTGTTTCTACCAGTTTGGTTGATTCGTACTCGGTTCGGTTATGAGGGAATTTTGGAGGGCACATGACAAATACATATCACTCGGACGAGTACGCTCAGGTTTACGCACGGTCGCTGACCGAGCCTGAGAGCTTTTGGTCAGAGCAAGCGGCGCACATTCCTTGGATGAAGGCTCCCGAAACCATCTTAGATCAGGACGAAAACGGGGTTTGGCGATGGTTTTCCGATGGCGTTATGAATTCCTGCTTTGTTGCCCTTGACCAACACGTTGAGCAAGGCCGGGGTGATCAAACCGCCTTGATCTACGATTCGCCGGTTACTGGAACCGTCGAAAAATACAGTTATTCCGAATTGTTGGCTAAAACTGCCGTCATCGCCGGTGGCCTAGCGGATCTTGGCGTGTCCAAGGGCGACGTCGTCGTCATATATATGCCCATGGTCCCGGAAACTGCAGCAGCCATGTTGGCATGTGCCCGTATTGGGGCCATCCACTCTGTCGTATTTGGCGGCTTCGCGCCGAAAGAACTGGCCATGCGCATCGATGATGCTAATCCAAAGGTGATTTTGGCGGCTTCCTGCGGTATCGAAGTGGATCGAGTGATTCCATATCAACCGCTGTTGAACGATGCCATCGATTTGGCTGAGCACAAACCAGATCATGTTGTCATGCTGCAGCGTCCCCAATGTGAAGCGGTATTGTCAGCCCCTAGAGATGTGGATTGGCGGGCTTGGGAAAGTGGAGCGTCGCCTGTGGGTTGCGTGCCGGTGGCTGCTACAGATCCTCTCTATGTCCTGTATACATCTGGTACCACCGGTAAACCCAAGGGTATTGTTCGGGACAATGGCGGCCATGCGGTGGCGTTGAATTACAGCATGGGGGCGGTCTACGGCGTAGGGATCGGTGACGTGTATTGGGCGGCCTCAGATGTTGGCTGGGTGGTCGGCCACTCGTACATTGTCTATGGTCCATTATTTGCCGGATGCACCACGATTTTGTACGAGGGCAAGCCCGTAAAAACACCGGATGCCGGCGCATTTTGGCGAGTACTCGCCCAGCACCGGGTGAAAAGTTTTTTTGTGGCGCCAACGGCCTTTCGCGCCATGCGGAAAGAAGACCCGGATTGTGAGTTGTTGCAGCAATACGACATTTCTAGCTTGGAGTATCAGTTTGTGGCCGGGGAACGTTTAGATCCGCCCACCTATCATTGGTTGAAAGAACACTTGGATGTGCCAGTCATCGATCACTGGTGGCAGACCGAAACCGGTTGGTCAATTTGCGCCAACATGGCAGGCATTGAGCTGCTTGAATCAAAAGCCGGCTCCTGCACCTTGCCCGCGCCCGGCTGGGACCTGCGCGTATTGGATGCTGACGGCCAAGAGGTCGGCCCGAATCAGGAGGGTGCCATCGTTATCAAAGCCCCTCTGCCACCCAGTGCGTTTCCGACGGTGTGGAAAGATCATCAGCGATTCGAAGACAGCTATTGGAGCGAGTATCCCGGTTTCTATCTAACCGGCGACGGTGGCTATCGCGACGAGGATGGCTATGTGTTTGTTATGGGCCGCACCGACGATGTGATCAATGTAGCCGGACACAGGCTCTCCACTGGACGCATAGAAGAGGTGGTCGCCGAGCACCCCGCCATTGCAGAGTGCGCGGTAGTTGGCATAGCTGACCCGGAAAAAGGACAAGTGCCCGTTGGCTTGTTGCTAATGAAGGACGGCGTCAATCAAGATGAGGGTGCCTTGCAATCGGAGCTGGTACAGGCGGTCCGGTCCGCGGTTGGCCCCATCGCCAATTTTAAGCGGGCCATTGTCGTGCCTCGCTTGCCCAAGACGCGATCAGGCAAGATTTTGCGTCAGGTGATTCGTAAAATGATCGATGGGCAAGAGTACGTTGTGCCCTCCACAATCGATGATCCCGGCATTGTTGATGAGTTGCGTGATACGCTATCGCGCAATGGATGGTTGGGTTGATCAAAGCGTAAAAGTAATCACCTCAAGCCAGTTCTGGAACGTGAGTAGCTAATGTGTCTGTTCCAAGAGCCGTTCCAACACAAAGGAGTTTTGAGTTCAGCATGATCATAATGCAGGGCAGTATTCCCATAAAATCCGGGAAGTTTGAACAAGCGCTGAGCATGGCGAAAGAGCTAACGGCGGCAGCGCTCGGAGAAGATGGGTGCATTACCTACGAGTTTTATCGAGGTACCACCGATGCCGATACCTTGGTGTTGTTCCAAGAGTGGCAAACTATGGATGCGTTGATGGAGCACTTAACGACACCCCACGTAGAGGCCTTTTTGCGCCGATTGCCGGAGATCTCCACCGGTGGTATTTCCACCCGCCGCTATCTGGTGCAGGAAGTCGAAGAAGCAGAGGCCGTGGTGGTGGTCGAACAACCCCGCATCATTCACTGATCTAAAACCGCCCGACAAGGCCTTTCAAAATCAAGTTAGGTTTGTGTTCCTAAACTAATCTGGCGTTCAAACCCCACGCTCTCGGTTAGAGACAATCAGTCTTGCTCTGTGTCGCCGTCCGCTTCGTTGGCGGCGTTATACTCTCTGAGTTTGCGGACGTACAAGGCAGTAATGCCGCATAGGGCAAGGGCGAAAAACACCTCGGCAACGCCCCAGTAGAACAGGGCGGGATCGAAAATGATCAAAACGCCCTGAACTAAATACAGGGTGCTCACCAAGCACAAAAAAAACATACCTTTCAGATTGCCGCGCATAGCACTGGGTAGGGTTAGCAGCAGGGGTAGAATTTGCAGCACGAACCAAGTCACATTCAGCGCCGTGGTAGGGAGTGGGTCGAAAAAGAACAGGCGCATGCCGGTAATGCCAACTAGTGAACCCACGACGATAAAGGTTAAAAACAACCATCCTTGCATCAGTTTTTCTCGCTTGAGTTGAGTCGCAGTGCGGTTTCGGCCAACTGTTGTCCGGCACTTTGGGCCATGGCCGTTTCCGCCGCGGATAAAGCGCCCGGATCGTCTTGACCTTGAACGTGGGTCACACCGTAAGGGGTGCCACCTGTTTGAGTATGGTTCAGCTCTGGCACGCTGTAGGGCAATCCCTGGATCAACATGCCGTGGTGAAGCAAAGGCACCATCATGGTGAGTAGGGTGGTTTCCTGGCCCCCGTGAAGAGAACCGGTTGAACAAAAAACGCTAGCGGGTTTACCCACCAGTTGGTGACCAGCCCACAGGTCTGCCGTGGTATCCAGAAAGTACTTCAACGGAGCGGCCATGTTGCCAAAGCGTGTGGCGCTGCCAAGGGCAAGACCACTGCAATTCACCAAGTCTTCCTTGGTGCAAAATATCGCCCCATCGTCAGGCACGCTGGGCGCGGTGCGTTCACTGACCGCGCTAACTGGCGGAACCGTTCGAATTTTTGCTTCGATACCGGCAACCCGATCCACGCCCCTTGCCATTTGCAGGGCTAGGTTCTGGGTACCCTGAGTACGTGAATAGTAGAGAATGAGAATGTATGGATTGCTCATAATAGCGCCAATACATTTTCTGGTGGGCGTCCAATAACCGCTTTATCGCCACAGGTGACGATGGGACGTTCAAGCAAAATCGGGTGTTCTGTTAGGGCTTTGCGTATGATGTCGTCGGACACCTCCGGCTCATTCAAACCGGCTTGGGAGAACTCTTTTTCCTTGCTCCGCAGCATGTCGGCAATGGGAAGATTCAGCTTTTGCTGCAACACCACTAACTCATCCTGTGATGGTGGCGCTTTCAGGTACTCGATTACCCGGGGCGATACCCCATGTTCCTCTAGCAGTGCGAGAGTCTGACGAGACTTGGAGCAGCGCGGGTTGTGGTAAATGGTATAGGTTGCCATGGGCCTTTCGCTCAAACGGTTTTACACAAGTAATTTAAATAGTATATGCACCCGGATGTGGGATTCACATGAAGAAGACGCGACTGGGTCGAATATTCGGACCTAAATTTTGGCGACTAAAAAGAGAGTCATGGTCAACGCTCTAAAATTGCGACGCATAAGTAGATCAGTCTTGCTGTTTTTCACAGGTTTGGTCCTGTTGGGCTGTGCCGAATCTGGCCCCCAAAATCCGTTGCGCTTGGCCGATGGCAATATCACCAGTCCCGAGCTTTGGCAGGGACAGTGGGTGCTTATCAACTACTGGGCAGACTGGTGTGGGCCGTGCCGGGATGAAGTGCCTGAGCTAAATCATTTGAATGAATCCCCGGATGGATTCACGGTGTTGGGTGTGAACTACGACTATCTAGAAGGGGCCGAGCTTCAGGAGTCTATAGACATATTGGGGATCGAGTTCCCCACACTTATCGATGATCCCCAGAAGCTGCTGGGTTACGACGAGGCGACGGTTCTGCCCATGACGGTTCTGATCTCGCCAGACGGCAAACTGCATCGAGTTTTGGTGGGGCCGCAAACCGCAGAATCCCTGCAAAATGCGAAAGCAGAGAAGGCAACTCCGGTAGCCAACCTTTAGCCCTGAACGTTTTGGGGTGGCTTGGAGCCTAGCCGATTTTTGACAGTACATCCTGCAGGGGTATTTCGGTAGCCTCTGCGTCACTGCGCAACCGATATTCAACGGCACCGTTTTTGAGGCCGCGGTCACCAATCACCACCCGATGGGGAATACCTACCAGATCCGCCTCGGCGAATTTAACCCCCGGCCTCTCAGCCCGGTCGTCGAGCAGCGTTTCGACGCCAGCAGCCACTGCCTGCGCGTATAGCGCCTCAGACGCTTCTTTAACCGCATCGGACTTATGCCCATTCAGGGCGATGATGTGCAGCTGAAAGGGCGCTAGTGGCGTCGGCCAAGTAATGCCGTTGTCATCGTGGTTTTGCTCAATGACGGCGGCGACCAATCGGGTAACGCCCATGCCGTAGCAGCCCATGGTAGGGGTTACGCTGTTTCCGTCGTGATCCAATACCGTCGCCTGCATCGACGCGCTGTAGGAATCACCTAGCTGGAAGATATGACCGACCTCAATGCCACGCAGAAACTGAATCTTGCCCTGGCCATCGGGTGCCATGTCTCCTTCTACCACGTTGCGAACGTCAACGATCTGCTGTTCATCGAGAACAACGTCCCGCTGCCAATTCACGCCT
>ERZ1047472.463-NODE-463-length-36439-cov-6.147620_pt1 | contig 36439 bp, 33 predicted proteins | sample MGYA00383095_ERZ1047472 | MGnify/ENA primary metagenome ERZ1047472 (study PRJEB29581, sample SAMEA5548365) | metagenome | biome: marine; feature: coastal; material: water | depth 1 m | study: Short-term variability in the microbial, nano- and picoplankton dynamics... | reverse complement strand
ACTAAAGTTAGCAAATAAATCACAGATAGAAAGTCCGCGAGGACTTTCGTAAGTAGGCTATAACTAGCAATGAATTATACACGTTGTTACCACACGTTTTTTTCGTCTTTAGTATTTCCGTCAATTATTTCGTCAATCACTTCTTTTTTCCAAACGATTCCTAATTGAGCTTCTAATTCAGTTTTTCCAAGAACTCGACCGGAATAAATTCCGACAAAGTTTTGTATTGTTCCAATTATAGAATCAGGTTTTAATTCTCCGTTTTTAGTTCCGTGTATTCCAGTTCGGCGAAAAATTACTGGCGAGCCAGACATTCCAGGTCGACTTGCAGTATCTACAAACATTTTCGGTAATCTTTCGTAATCAATATCAGGTTCAGTCGCAACACTTCCTCTTTTCCAAATCGGAAAATGTCCACCACCTTTAAGTTCGTATGGAAATCCGATAATAAAAACATCGACTGAAATTTCTAATTTAAATTCATCAAACTTAATTTTATTTATTGGTCTGAAAATTCCTTTAAAATCCTCGTCAAATTCGATTTCGATTGCTACAACGTCTACTAACTCTTTATGTTCAGGATGTACTAACCAATCAGCTTTTTTATCTTTATCATAAAGGTCTATTGGAAAATTTCCCCATTCAATATGTGGTTCCTTTTGTGTTTGCAAAGTCAGAACAACTACATCAGGAATTCCTCCGTGATTTCCAATTTGTTCTTTCGTTATCGGATTTAAACCAGTCACGTTATGCCAGTTGGTAATCAGATATAGTTTTTCCTTACGCTCATAAATAAATCCAGTTCCTGAAGCTAATTTTTGTTGCGTTTCGTCAAAATACATAGTAATTGGAATACTTGTATATGACAATTGGTTTATATCTACTTTCTTCGGTTTTCTCAAATGTGTGGTAACTAGTTATATCCCAACAAAAGCTTGTGTTAACGGCTATATATTTCGGGATAACACAACTTTTTGTTTGTCATTATTTATGATGTCATCGAATGCATAATGGATTCATCATTCAGTTTTAAAACCAACGCATACATGCACGCCACTGTAAAATTACAGTAAACTAATATCTAACTATTGAATCCATTGGTTGTGAAGATTTTGACTTTGGGGTCTTAATCTGATCTAAATGTATAAAAAAATCACGGATTTCCAAAGAAATACGTGATTATTAATAGTTTGTGGTGTGTGTTAGTTTTTAGAGTTTCACACAATTAAGGGCCCTTCATCAAAGCTAGCTTGCTTGGAATGTTCATCAAAATAAAAGTCTATTTTCCCTACATAAAGGCCATAACATCCCACTTGATTGACCAGTACTTTTTTGCCATCGGCATTGGTTTCCACGGTTGGTTTGTCTAAGAAGGTATGGGTATGGCCACCAATAATTAAATCGATATTTTTAGTGGCTTTGGCGAGTTTTAAATCGGATATTTTGTTTGGTTCGTTTTTGTACGCATACCCAAGGTGTGAGATACAAATGATCAGGTCACACTGTTCGTCTTCTTTAAGAATTCGACTCATGTCTTGCGCTATTTCAATCGGGTCGAGGTAAGTTGTTTCTTTAAAGGCCTCTTTATTGACCAGCCCGAGGAGTTCAATGCCCAATCCAAATACCCCAATTTTGACGCCGCCTTTATTGAACAATTTATATGGTTTGACATGGGTGTCCATGATGGTGTTTGAAAAATCGTAATTGGCCGATACAAAGTCAAAATTTGCATGTGGAAGTTGTTTGTAAAGTCCTTCAATGCCATTATCAAAATCATGGTTTCCAATGGTAGCAACATCATATTTGAGCATGCTCATGAGTTTAAACTCAACTTCACCACCAAAAAAATTAAAGTAAGGAGTTCCTTGAAAAATATCACCGGCATCTAAAAGCAAGGTGTTAGGGTTTTCGTTTCGCACATTTTCAATCAGTGTGGCACGTCTGGCCACGCCGCCTTTGTTGGCATTGTCTCCGTCATTGGGTCCAAAAGGTTCTATATGACTGTGCACATCATTGGTATGAAGAATCGTTATTTTACTTGCTTTTGAGTTAGAAAACGAGGACAATCCTAATCCGCTCATGGAAAGAAGTGCGGTTGAAGCAGCCGTTTTTTGAATAAAATTTCTACGTTTCATACCTTAGTTTTTTAGCTTTATAAAGCGTTGGTCTTTTGTTGGGTTGATGGTGTCGTATTTTGTGAAATAGTCGATCAATACATTTCGGATCTTATAATTCAAATCATATAAAGTATCACTTTTTTTGAAAAAATCCATTCGATCGCCCCCTTTATACAAGTAATCGTTGGTGGCTACATAATACGTTTTAGAAGGCTCAATTTCTTGACCATTAATTAAAATAGATTGGAAAGTGAGATCTGGATTGAGCACTATTTCCAGGCCCGAAATGGGATGTGCTTTTCCAAAATCCTTTAAATAGGAAGCGAGTTCTAAAACAACATTTCCTTTAAGCGCCGTCACCACCACACTATTTTCAAAGGGCATGATTCCAAAAGCGGTTTTATGAGTTACATCTCCTTTTGGTAATATAGAGCGGATTCCCCCATGATTCAATAGAACCATGTCGAGGTTTTTTCCAGTTCGACTCTTAAATACGGGATTTGAAAGTTCCATCACGGCATCTGCCATCATATTTCCAAGTGCGGTGTTATATTGACCATTTTTTTTTGAATGCGTTTTGGGTGCATAGCTAATTACGGTGTTCATGGCGCTCTCAACGTGGGTTTTATAAGGTTCCGTATAGGCGTCAACGGCTGCGTTTGAAGCAAGCTCGGCGTTTACAGAAATATTTTGTGTCTCAATTTTGGTAAGCTGTTTCGAATTGTCACAAGATAAAAACAACGAAAGAAACCCGATAATTTGAATGAATTTATATTTCATTTATAGTACATTTGTATATTCAATAAAAGTACATGTTTTTTAAACAATTGAAAAGTGTATCGATTAAAAAGAATATTGCTTTAATCCTTAAACAAAGACTTAGGGATTTTAAAAGCAGTAAAGTTCAGTCTGTTGGAATTATTTTTGATTATGAAGCGTTTCATGATTACGATTTTTTTCATGATTTATTAAAGGATTTAGGAATCAGGAAAAACAACATCAGATTTATTGCTAAAATCAATTCAGAGAAAAAACAACCTAATAGTTGGGACGCCTTTTTTAGTTCTAAAGATTTTGACTGGTTAGGGAAACACAAAAATCCCGAAATTGATGAATTTATAGAACAGCCATTTGACGTGTTAATTAGTTATTATAAAAAACAAACACTAGAACTTAACTTGATAACTGCACTTTCAAAAGCAAATTTCAAGATAGGTTTGAATAATGAAGACGATCGTTTACATGATTTTATTATTGAAGTCGATCCGTTAAAAATAGCTATTTTTAAAACAGAATTAATTAAATATTTAACTACCCTAAATAGGTTATAATGAAAGCATTAGTAGGAACAGGTGTCGCATTGATTACACCTTTCAATTCAGATTTAAGCATTGATCATCAGGCCCTAGCAGCCATCGTAGAATTCAACATTTCAAACGGAATTAATTACTTAGTTATTAGTGGTACTACTGGCGAAAGTGCGACGATTAATCCCGAAGAAAAAAAGGCCATTTGCAAAACAATCATTGAAGCAAATAACGGACGTGTTCCGTTGGTGATTGGTATTGGGGGTAATAACACCGCAGCGGTGGTTGAAGAATTAAAGTCGACCGACTTAAGTCCGTTTGCAGCGATTCTCTCAGTGGCGCCTTATTACAGTAAACCAACGCAAGAAGGCTTATATCAACATTTTAAGCAGGTAGCAGAAGCATCATCTATTCCAGTTATTTTATATAATGTTCCTGGACGAACCGCTAAAAATATGGAGGCAAGCACGACTTTAAGATTAGCGACTGACTTTGATTCAATCGTAGCCATAAAGGAAGCTGGTAATAATATGGACCAATATTTGGAGTTAATTCAAAATAAACCTACTGATTTTTTAATCATTTCTGGGGATGACGATTTAGTGTCCGAGGTTACTTTAGCCGGCGGTTCGGGAGTGATTTCTGTGATTGGACAAGCCTTTCCAAAAGAGTTTTCGCAGATGATTCAATTGGGACTCCAAGGCAATAGGAGTGAAGTCAAAGCAATAGAAGCACGCTTAATGGAAGTGATTGGCCTTATTTTTGAAGAAAACAATCCATCAGGAATCAAAGCCGTTTTTGAGTCTTTAGGACTATGTGCAGACACCGTTCGATTGCCATTAGTGCCTGCAACCGATGCTTTAAAAGCTAAGATTTCTACCTTCATCGCTAACTTTTAGTTAAATAATCCTTAAACCATATTGCAAAAAAATTATATAGCTTTAATTTCGTTCTAATAATAGTTTTTTTTAATCCGTTATAAATCCGTAATTTCGCCCTCATTCTTAAAATATTTATGAAGAATTATATTTACATAATAGTTTTAGTTCTGTCAATCAATTCGTGCAGCGAATATCAAAAGGTTTTAAAGAACGAAGATATTGCTGCGAAGTTCAAATTAGGAACCGAGCTTTTTGATGCCGGTAAGTTTGATAAAGCCAATCGGATATTTGTACAAATTGTTCCCAAGTATAGAGGTAAGCCTCAAGCAGAGAAGCTGATGTATATGTATTGTAAAACGTACTACGAATCTAGAGACTATTATACCGCTAATTATCAAATGGAACGCTTTGTAGATGCATATGCAAAAAGTGAAAAATTAGAAGAAATTGCTTTTTTAGCGGCTAAAAGTTACTATCAACTTTCGCCTGTGTTTTCCAAAGATCAAACCGAAACGACACAAGGATTAGAAAAACTTCAGGAATTTATCAATCGCTATCCTTCGTCTCCTTATTTAGAAGAAGCCAACAAATTGGTGAAAGAACTGGATTATAAGTTAGAAGAGAAGGCCTACAGTATTGCGTTGCAGTACAACCAAACAGGTCCTTACCATAGAGATTATAATTCGGCGATTAAGGCTTTTGATAATTTTTTACTCGAATTCCCTGGAACTGCTTTCAAAGAAGATGCGATGTTTTATAAATTTGATTCCGCCTATAAACTAGCTGTTAATAGTGTTGCTTGGAAAGAAAAGGAACGCGTTTCAAAGGCAATTTTATATTACAATTCCTTACTACGTGCGTTTCCAGAACCGAAAAACGCAAAACAACTTCAAAAAATGTTTGAAGATTTAGATTCAATACAAAATAATTCAACAACCACTAAAGGTTAATATTTCATTATGGACTTAAAAAAAGTAAATGCACCCGTTAATACAGAAACATACGATCGTAATAAGGTTGATGCGCCAACGCAAAATATCTATGAAGCGATTTCTGTAATTTCTCGCAGAGCAGAGCAAATCAACACCGATATTCGTAGAGAATTGATTGATAAACTTGAAGAATTTGCGACTTATAATGACAGCTTAGAAGAAGTGTTTGAAAATAAGGAACAGATTGAAGTTTCTAAGTTCTATGAGCGTCTTCCGAAACCACATGCTTTAGCAGTTCAAGAATGGTTAAATGAGAAAATTTACTACCGTAGTGTAGATGAAGATTCTCAAGAAAAATAATAGATGTCAATTTTACGCGGTAAAAATATTCTTTTAGGAATTACTGCCGGTATTGCTGCGTACAAATCAGCATCCATCGTTAGATTGTTTGTTAAAGCAGGTGCAAATGTCAAAGTCATTTTGACACCTGCTGCGAAAGACTTTATAACGCCTCTTACACTTTCTACACTTTCTAAAAACCCTGTAATTTCATCCTTTACACAAGACACTGATGACAATGCAGTTTGGAATAATCATGTAGATTTGGGTCTTTGGGCCGACCTTTTTTTGATCGCTCCAGCCACTGCTAATACACTTTCTAAAATGGCTTCTGGTCGCAGTGATAATTTTCTTGTCGCAACCTATCTTTCTGCTAAATGCCCTGTTTATTTTGCACCGGCAATGGATTTAGATATGTACAAACACCCCACCACTAAAGCTTCTTTAGAGACCCTACAATCCTTTGGAAATATTTTAATTCCAGCTACTTCCGGAGAATTAGCCAGTGGACTCGTTGGTGAAGGACGCATGGCGGAACCCGAAGCGATTGTCAGTCATATTGAATCTCATATTTTAAATGAACTGTCTCTGTTTGGAAAATCCATCCTTGTAACGGCGGGTCCCACCTATGAGGCCATTGATCCCGTACGGTTTATTGGAAATCATTCCAGTGGATTAATGGGCTTTGAAATTGCCAATAAGGCGGCTCAACTAGGCGCTGAGGTTATTTATATTACAGGTCCCACACACTACAGCTCTAATCACTCCCGTATTACCACCATTCCCGTGGTGAGTGCCCAAGAAATGTATACACAGGTGCACGCGCACTTTCAATCGGTTGATGTTGCAATTTTATCAGCTGCAGTCGCTGATTATAAACCTAAACATGTAGCCACCTCCAAAATAAAAAAGGCGGAAACTACGTTATCATTAGAATTAGAAAAAACAAAAGATATTTTGGCATCACTTGGCAAAATTAAATCCCATCAAATTTTAGTTGGGTTTGCCCTAGAAACAAATGACGAAGTTGACAACGCGATTAAAAAGTTAAAATTTAAAAATTTAGACCTAATTGTATTAAATTCGTTAAATGATAAAGGGGCTGGATTTGGAGGCACTTCAAATAAAGTCACTTTTATCGATAAAAATCTAGCTCAAACGGCGTTTCCTTTAAAATCAAAAGCAGACGTTGCTACTGATATAATGAATGAACTTTTAAAACAAATCAATGCGTAAATTAATTGTTTTAGTGGCTGTTTTAACCTCTATGTACGGAGGTTCGCAAGAGCTTAATTGCTCGGTTATTGTCAATGCACAACAAACAGGAAATGAGAACAATCAGTTGTTTAAAACCCTCGAAAAACAACTCAACGAATTTGTAAATAAGACCCGTTGGACGGATCAAACTTTCAAACCTCAAGAACGCATTGAATGTAGTATGGTCATTACCATACAAGGTAATCAATCGGATGCTTTTCAAGGGACGATTCAGATTCAATCGGCTCGACCTGTTCACAATTCCTATTACTCGAGTTCAGTTTATAATTTTAATGATAAAAACTTTAATTTTAATTACTTACAGTATCAAAACCTTAATTTTAATTCCACTCAATTTGAATCTAATTTAGTGTCTGTGATTGCCTTTCATGTTTATATGATTTTGGGGATGGATGCCGATACATTTGAACTAAATGGTGGCGATCCGCATTACAAACAAGCACAAGATATTGTGAACTATTCACAACAAAGTAATTCGATTGGTTGGCAGCCACCTTCTGGAGGAGCTCAAACTCGAAGCGCCTTAATTAATAATGTATTGTCTCCAACCTTTAAAGAGTTTCGAACCGTTCTATTTGGATACCACTTACAAGGATTGGATTTGATGGCATCGGATGTGAAACAAGCAAAGTCGGCAATTGTAGAGGCCTTAACTCAATTTGAAACCTTACACAGAAGACGACCCAATTCGTTTCTTCTTCGAGTGTTTTTTGATGCCAAAGCAGATGAGATCTCAGATCTATTTTCTGGAGGGCCGACGGTTAATGTCGCAGATTTAGTCACTACGTTATCCAAAATTGCACCGATGCATTCTTCAAAGTGGCGCAATATAAAGTTTTAAATATTTTTCGATTTCATTTGAAATTAGTTTAAGAGATAGTTTATCTTAGTTGCTAAATAATCAACACTTTGCTTTCAGAACTATCCATAACAAACTATGCATTAATTGAGACTCTTCAGGTTCAATTTGAATCTGGATTCACTAGTATTACTGGAGAAACAGGGGCTGGTAAATCTGTTTTATTAGGAGGATTGGCTTTGGTTCTTGGCAAGCGAGTCGATTTCTCAAATATTAATGACGCTTCTAAAAAGTGTATTATTGAAGCCAGTTTTAATATTGAAAATTTTAATTTAAATCAATTTTTCGAAGACAACGATCTCGATTTTGATTCACATACCATCCTTCGAAGAGAAGTGTTGCCATCTGGAAAGTCAAGAGCATTTATCAATGATTCCCCCGTGAATCTTTCTGTTTTAGCAAATTTAGGTGAGCAATTAATCGATATTCATTCGCAACAACAAACACAAGAGTTAACAAGTGACGATTTTCAATTTCAAATCATAGATGCCCTAGCGAACAACAGAACCACTGTTTTGGACTATCAACAACTTTTGAAATCGTACAAAACAACTCAAAAACAATTAAACGACTTAAAAGCCTCAAAATTAAAATCTGAAAAAGATCAGGATTATCAATCCTTTCTTTTAAATGAATTAATTGAAGCAAAACTCCAAACCATTCATTTAGAGGCGCTCGAAATTGAATACAACACTCTAAATAATGTAGAGCTTATTCAATCCGAACTTACTTTAGCCAATCAACTCATAAGTACGGAAGACCTAGGCGTGGCTTCCAATCTTAGAACGCTTAAACAACTGTTTTATAAATTGGCAGATATTTCTTCTAACTATCAAGCATTATCGGATCGTATTCAAAGTGTGGCGATTGAATTGGATGATGTTTTTAGTGATATTGAAACCGAGCAATCAAAAATTGAGGTTAACCCATCACGTTTAAGTGAAATTGATTTGATTCTTCAAACCGTTCATAATTTATTTGCCAAACATTCCGTGAATTCTGTGGAGGCATTGATTGATATTGAAGCCCATTTAGCGTCACAGTTGGACACTTTAGCTTCTTTAGACGATGCCATTGCAACCATCGAAAAAACACTAGAATCGATCGTAAAACAGCTTGATGACTGTGCAAAAAAAATACACAAACAACGCCTTCAGGTACTTCCGGATTTAATAAAGCAATTAGAAACAATTTTGACGGATTTGGGAATGCCAAACGCCCGTTTTAAATTGCTATTAAACCTCTCGGATACCTATCTGTACAACGGAAAAGATCATTTAGAATTTTTATTTACGGCTAATAAAGGGGCTTCGTTTTTACCACTTAAAAAGGCAGCTTCTGGTGGCGAACTTTCAAGAATTATGTTGGCCATCAAATCAGTATTATCCAAATACCAACAGTTACCCACTATTATGTTTGATGAAATTGACACCGGTGTTTCTGGAGAAATTGCGCACAAAATGGGCGATATAATGGAACAAATGAGTGTGTACATGCAAGTGTTTTCAATTACCCACTTACCACAAATTGCGGCCAAAGGGCAGTCGCATTTTAAAGTTTTTAAACAAGATATTAAGGACTCGACTGTTACCTCTCTTAAAAAATTATCAAAAGAGGAACGTGTCGAAGAAATTGCACAAATGCTTGGAGGGAAAGAATTATCGGCATCGGCAATCGCTCATGCGAATCAGTTATTGAATTAATGTTATATTTGCCCCAGAAATTAAATAAACACTGACACTAAAATATATAATTATGTCTTACAATTTACTAAAAGGAAAACGTGGAATTATTTTTGGAGCTTTAGACCCCAATTCAATCGCATGGATCACAGCCGAACGGGTTCATGAAGAAGGGGGTACGTTTGTATTGTCCAACGCACCCATTGCAATGCGCATGGGTAAAATAGATGAATTGGCTAAAAAAACAGGTTCACAAGTGATTCCGGCAGACGCGACTTCTATTGAAGATTTAGAAAATTTAGTACAACAAGCTACAGAAATTTTAGGCGGTAAGCTCGATTTTGTATTGCACTCTATTGGAATGTCAATTAATGTACGAAAAGGCCGTGCCTATACCGATCAAAAATACGACTGGACGCAAAAAGGAACTGATGTTTCTGCAATGTCCTTTCACAAAGTGATGCAAACGCTTTACAAACACGACGCGATGAACGAATGGGGAAGTATTGTAGCACTTACGTATATGGCAGCACAACGGGTGTTTCCAGATTATAACGACATGGCAGATAACAAAGCCTATTTAGAAAGTATTGCCAGAAGCTTTGGATACTTCTTTGGGCGCGACAAAAACGTTCGTGTTAATACCATCTCACAATCGCCAACGCCCACCACTGCTGGTAAAGGAGTGAAAGGATTTGATGGCTTTATTGCTTATGCTGATAAAATGTCGCCTTTAGGAAATGCAACCGCTTTGGATTGCGCCAATTATACCGTATCTCTATTTAGCGATTTAACCAAACGTGTAACCCTTCAAAACTTGTTTAATGATGGTGGTTTTAGCAATATGGGCGTTAGTGATGCAGTGATGGATACATTTACAGAAGATAAGTAAGTAACTCATAATTATAATATACCTAAACCCATAGATTTGCTGTGGGTTTTTTTGTGCTAAATACTATAATGTTTAATATTTTAATAAAATAATTAAACATTATATTTGTAACCTATCACAACTAATAATAACCTTTCATGAAAAAAACAACTTTTATATCAGTTGCTATTTGTTTTGCTATCAATACTTTTGCGCAAACGTGTCTAGCACCAAGCACTGCATCAGTAAGTCAAATCACGTCTACATCGGCTACGTTTTTATGGAATATAGTCAATAATGCAGAGACTTGGAACATTAAATATGGAGTTCAAGGCTTTGCGCAAGGAGAAGCAACTACGACTGTTACTTCATCTTCTGAATATGCACTTTCGGAGCTCACAGCAAACACAATCTATGACTTTTATGTGCAAGCGGACTGTGGGTCAGGGGATATGAGTACATGGGGAGGGCCTTTTACATTTACAACCACATGTGATGCGGTAACAACGTTCCCGTGGACTGAGGATTTTGAAGACGTTACAATACCAAACTTACCCTCATGCTGGTCTGAAAACAATTATAATTCCGATGAAGATTTTTGGGTAACAACTGATGGTTATGGACTTGCCAGTAGTGCAGCATTTATCGATACGTATTATAATGAAGGAGACAATGATGACTATTTAATACTCCCTCCATTTACATTAACAGGAAATGAGCGTCTAAAATTCAGTGTAAAATCTATAATCCCTGCTGGAATAAATGAATATAGAGTTGTGTTGTCAACGTCTAATACTGACCCCTCAAGTTTTGACCAAACCTTAATGACTTTAACTCAAGCGCCTGGAACCTATACACAACAGCTGATTGATTTAAGTGACTATTCAGAAACTGTTTTTATAGCTATTCATGTTCCAGCTAATAGTCTTGATGGTTATGCTTTATTCGTTGATGATTTTACTCTTGAAACGATTCCATTATGTCCAGAACCTGTTAATTTAACAGACACTAACATCACTACTACGTCTGTTAATATAGGTTGGACAGCAGGAGCATCAGAAGCGGCTTGGAACATAGAATATGGAGTTTCTGGTTTTACGCAAGGCGATGGTTCAGCAACTACGGTTGCTGCTTCAGAAAATCCTTATTCACTTATGGATCTCACTCCAAATACAAACTATGACATCTATGTGCAAGCGGACTGTGGAACAAGTGGGACGAGTGTGTGGATAGGGCCACTAGCTATTTTTACAGGGTATTGTGTACCCTCATCTTCAGACGCTTCAACTTTTATCGATAGTGTAACTACAACTGGAGCACCTTTAAATTTAAATAATGGTGCTGATGGATATACGAATAATGGTTATGGAGATTACTTTAGTACGCATGCGATCCAATCTTTAGCAGGAGGTTCGTTTGATTTGACTGCAACTATTGTAGGAGGAACCGTTGGATTTTCAGCGTGGATTGATTATGACAACAATACAATGTTTGACCCTTCAACTGAAGTTGTTTTCAGTACCGAAAGTTATGGAAATGGGCCGTTTACGACAACAATAACGTTACCGGCAACACTTCCAGATGGTGATTATAGAATGCGACTAATCATTGATTTTGAAGATGAAGCCCCTAATGAAGATGCCTGTGCTTTCATTTCAACGAGAGCAGAAGCCGAAGATTATAAAATCACGGTTGATTCCTCTTTAGGAATCGATGCCGTATCAAAGTCTAGTTTCACCTATTTCCCGAACCCTGTAAGCCATGTGTTGTCCATCAATGCGTCCGCAAGTATAGATGGTATTACTATTTACAATATGTTAGGGCAAACGGTTGTGAGATCAACACCAAACACTACGACAACTACTGTTGATATGTCTGGATTACAGACCGGTGCTTACTTTGTTCAAGTAGCCATCAACAACAGTATAGAAACTGTACGAGTGATTAAGAATTAAAATTTAAGTATTTAATATATTAAGCCTCACTAGTTTATTAGCGAGGCTTTTTTATACCACATCAACTCACTACAATTCAATCACTTTGTGTAACTTTGTCAATATGATTGCAAGTGATTTTTCGTTTATCATCCCTGTTTTTAACCGTCCAGAAGAAATTAGAGAACTTCTCGAAAGTTTTTGTGCTTTAGAATCGCCTAAGACCTTTGAAATTGTCATCATTGAAGATGGCTCTACTTTAGACGCAAAACGTATTGTCGATCAATTTCAAGACGCTCTCAAAATTAGCTATTACGCCAAAGAAAATACAGGGCCTGGACATTCCAGAAACTACGGTATGGAACGTGCCAAAGGCCGTTATTTTATTATTTTAGATTCTGATTGTATTCTGCCACCGCCTTATTTGGAAGCCGTTCTTTCCAAACTAAACACCTGCTATGTTGATGGGTTTGGAGGGCCAGATGCTGCCAAAGATACTTTTACAGACCTCCAAAAAGCAATTAATTTTTCGATGACGTCTTATATGACCACTGGCGGTATTCGTGGCGGAAAAATATCGGTCGATAATTATGAACCCCGAAGTTTTAATATGGGGATTTCTAAAGAAGCCTTTCAAGCTACCGGTGGGTTTGGACGGATACACCCAGGAGAAGATCCCGATTTGTCCATTCGACTCAAAGAAATGGGTTACCAATTACATCTTATCCCTGAAGCTTTTGTATTTCATAAGCGCCGCATTTCATTAGAAAGTTTTTATACACAAGTCCATAAATTTGGACAAGCCCGCCCCATCCTTAATAAATGGCACCCACAATCCAAACGTTTGACCTATTGGTTTCCAACAGTGTTTACGCTAGGTTTTGTGATAAGTAGCCTAGTGGCCTGTGTTGGGTTTTATGAGTTTTTAATCATTTATGGATTGTATTTTTTAGCAGCTATGATCGGTGCCTTTCGCAACTCAAGCAATATCATTGTAGCTTTTTTAGTACTTCCCGCTATTTGTATTCAGTTTTTTGGATATGGGTTTGGCTTTCTAAAGGCGACTCTAAAACTGGGGCTTTCTACGAAAGATGAGACGCTCTTATTTCCTAATTTATTTTTCAGAGCACAATGATAAAAAAAATTAAAAACATAAAATCTAATATAATACAAGGCAAACGTTTGAATGTTTTTGTCTTATTTTTATCCTTGTCGTTTTTGATCTCATTACTCTCAAAACTATCAAATACGTATACGCAAACGCTTCAATTTGAATTGCAACCAACGCAGATCGAATCCAATGAACTGATTGTGTCTAAGAGATCAAAAGCCATAAATGTCACACTTTCAGGACGCGGATTTGAGCTTTTGAAATATTATATTTCGGAGCCTGTAATCGATGTTGATTTTTCACAATTAAATAAAGATAAAACTCATTATTATTGGACGGAACGAAATCAGCTAGAAAAAATTATTAATCATTTTGATGCGAAAATTACGGTAAAGGCTATTAACCCAGATACCGTTTTATTTCCCTATGACCATCAATTTATTAAAAAAATACCCGTCACGGTTTTGATAAACACAAGCTTTGCAGTGGGCTATGATTTGGTTAATTCGTATCGAGCCGTGCCCGATTCAATCACTGTTATTGGACCTGAATCAATCTTAAAATCAATGACAACAGTTCGTACAAAACTCCTAAATTTAGATGCTGTGAATTCCAATATTGATCAGGACGTCAACTTGGATCTACCCATCAAATCAAATCAACTAAAATATTCCCATCAGACAGTTTCTATAAGCGCTGAGGTTTCAAAATTCACCGAAGGTAGCGTCAATGTCCCTGTTACCATTATCAACGTTCCCGAAGCCGTTAATATTAACTTTTTTCCTAAAGAAATCCCCGTTATTTTTTATGCAACTTTAAAGGCGTATAACAGTATCGATGCGGGTGATTTTTCTGTGGAATGTGATTTTAACTCCCTGAATATTGACAATAATTATTTGAATCCTGTTTTAGTAAACCAACCCATTAACATAAAAACGGCCAAACTAAAAGTAACGCAGTTAGAATATGTAATAACTCCTAAGAATGACTAAAATTGTAGGACTTACGGGTGGTATTGGTAGTGGAAAAACTACAGTGGCTCGGCTATTTGAAACATTGGGAGTTCCAATTTATATTGCGGACGAAGAAGCCAAAACCTTGATGCAGAATTCTGAAATGATTCAACGAGAATTAATTCAGTTGTTAGGCGAATCGTGTTATGTAGATGGTCAGCTAAATAGAACTTTTATTGCCTCTAAAGTCTTTAATGACAAATCGTTATTGATGAAAATTAATGCGATTGTTCATCCAAAAGTAGCCGCTCATTTTGAACGTTGGGTGACTAATCAAGACGCCCCGTATGTCATCAAAGAAGTGGCAATTCTCTTTGAGACGAAATCTGAAAATCAATTTGATTTTATTCTCACCGTAACGGCACCCACAGAAACGCGTATCCAGCGGGTAACCAATAGAGATCAAAAAACGAAAAAGGACATCGAGTCTATTATTGATAATCAACTGCCAGAGTCTCATAAAATGAGTCAATCTGATTTTGTGATTCACAATAAATCACTTTTAGAAACAGAAATAAATGTTCAAAATATTCACAAAGAAATTTTGAATAAAATCAAGAATTCGTAAAAATTTAACATTTGTGTTAAGCTAAGGTTAAAACCAATTTTAACATCAATTAAAGTCTTAATTTTGAATAATGAATAAACGATTATTCGCCTTATTGGTTATTTTGATGAGTTTATCACTTATCGGAATTATTTTTGTTCAAGCGTATTACATTAATAATGCGCTAGAAACAAAAGAAGAACAATTCACTTTCAACGTAAAAAAAGCATTGACGTATACTACGAATCAAGTGGCTGACACTGAGTACAAAAAATATGTCAAAGCACTCAATAAAATCATTTCAGACGGCAAAGAGCCTGATACCACTGCGATCCGAAATATTACCGTTTATAAGCAGGACAATACCACCAATCAAATTATTATTTATAATACAGGTATCCTCGAAGAAAATTTTAAAGTTCCTTCCCTTATCGATCTTAATATCGATAGTTTGGGCTTGAGTAATTTTAGAGGGAAAACAACTACCAAAATTTATGATAACAATGTCTTGGGAGGTGATTTGATTTCTACGACCGAGCAATCTATCGAGAAAGTTCTTAATATGGACAAATTACAAAAGGCGACTTTTGAATCTCAATACAACTCTGAAATTAAAAATACGCCCATTCATCAACGCGTTACGGTCGAAGATATCCAGAAATTGTTGAGTAATAAATTAGCAGAAAACAATATTGATATTGAGTTTGAATTTGCCATTTTTCATCATGACCTTGGAACCAAAATTCAATCTCAAAATTTCGTACAAACATTGATCCCAACCATAGGGGCTCCCATTTTTTTAGATGATAATAATGAGAGTGATTTTAAACTTTATATTAATTTCCCAGAACGAAAAAAATTCATCATTTCCTCCATTATTGGGGTCACCCTTTTATCGGTCTTATTCACCCTAATTATCATTATTGCGTACACAAGCGCATTGTATCAATTAATCAAACAGCGTAAAATATCTCAAATGAAATCAGATTTCATCAACAATATGACGCATGAATTTAAAACCCCTATTGCGACGATTAATCTTGCTTTAGATGCGATTAAAAACCCTAAAATCATCAATGATCAAGAAAAAGTTAAACGCTATCTTCGAATGATTAAAGAAGAAAACAAACGTATGAATGCCCAAGTTGAAAATGTTTTACGAATTTCTCAACTTCAAAAAAAGCAACTCAATATTAGTAAAGAACGACTTAAGTTACACGATCTAATCGAAGATGCAATCACGCATGTAGAGCTTATCGTAGAAGATCGAAATGGCTATATCAGCACTCATTTTAATGCTCCTAAATCCTCGATCCTAGCCAATGAAACCTATTTTACAAATGTAATTGTTAATGTTTTGGACAATGCCATAAAATATTCTGACGATGCTCCCAAAATTGATGTGTATACAGAAAATGTAGGTAACAATATTATTCTAAGGATTAAAGATCAAGGAAAGGGTATGAATAAAGCCGTACAAAAACGTATATTTGAAGAGTTTTATAGAGAATATACAGGCGATGTTCATAATGTTAAAGGGCATGGGCTTGGCTTAACAAATGTGAAACGTATTGTAGAAAATCACCAAGGAATTGTTTCTGTCGATAGTGAAAAAGGCAGAGGAAGTACTTTTATTATAAAATTACCATTAATAGCTTAATATCATGGAAGAAAGTTTAAAAAAAATATTACTAGTAGAAGATGACCCAAATTTTGGAACGGTACTAAAAGAGTATTTGTCAATCAATGGCTACGAAGTAACACACGCCAAGAATGGAATGGAAGGCTACGAGAAATTTAAAAAAACAGACTACCATTTGTGTATTTTGGATGTAATGATGCCATATAAAGATGGGTTTACGCTTGCCAAAGAAATCCGTGAAAAAAACACAGAAATTCCTATTATTTTCCTCACCGCTAAAGCGCTTAAGGAAGATGTTTTGAAAGGATATAAAGTGGGAGCAGATGACTATTTGAATAAACCATTTGATAGCGAAGTATTGCTAATGAAAATCAAAGCCATTATTCAGCGCAAAACTGTTGATACCCTAGCGGATAGCAAACAGTTTGAGTTTACTATCGGCGAATTTAGCCTTAATTCGAAGCTTCGTTTTTTAAGTCACAAGGGTGATAAACCCGCTAAGTTATCGCCAAAAGAAAATGAATTACTTCGGTTGTTGATTTTACATGAAAATGATTTAATGCCGAGAGAAATTGCACTCACAAAAATATGGAGAGATGACAATTATTTTACCTCTCGAAGTATGGACGTTTATATTGCCAAATTAAGAAAATATTTAAAGTTAGATCCAAAAGTAGAAATCTTAAATATTCATGGCGAAGGTTTTCGACTCGTGGTGAATAAATAACTATTTAAAAACCAGCTATTCGCTGGTTTTTTTTATAACTGTATTTAAATGATTTACGATATCTTCTAGATTTGTGTCATATTCAAACCAAGCGGTTTCAGGATCTTTTTGAAACCATGTCATCTGTCTTTTGGCAAATCGTCTTGTGTTTTTTTTGATTTCTGAAACCGCAAAATCCAGCGTCCATTCTCCATCAAAATAGTGAAATAACTCTTTGTATCCCACTGTATTGAGTGCATTTAAATCTCTATGTTCAAATACAGATTTAGCTTCTTCAAGCAACCCATTTTCTAGCATTTGATCCACCCTTTGATTAATTCGTTCATAAATTAAAGGCCGCTCTGCTTTTAATCCAATCGAAATCGTATTGAAAGGTCTTTTTCGTTTGTCTTTATTTAAAAAACTAGAATAGGGGTTTCCAGTTCCTCTACAAATTTCAAGTGCTCTGATCACTCGGTGTGGGTTTTTCAGGGCAATGGTTGTATAGCTAATCGGATCTATTTCTTTTAATTCTTCTTGAAGAAACTCGAGCCCGTTAGTTTCTAGTTCAGAATTGAGTTGCATTCTGATTTCTGGCGCAATATCAGGAAATTCATCAAAGCCTTTTGTAACTGCATTTACATACAATCCAGAACCTCCAACCATGATAATAATGGGGTTTGTTCGCTGAAGTTCTTCGAGTTTTGCTAGTGCTTCTGTTTCAAAAGCGCCCACACTATAGGTGTCTTTTATTGATTTATGGTGAATAAAATGATGAGCTGCTGTGGCTAATTCAGAACCGGTTGGTGCGGCAGTGCCTATAGGGATTTCTTTATAAAATTGACGCGAATCTGCGGATAGAATCGCTGTTTTAAAATGCGTTGCTAATTTTAAACTAAGCGCAGTTTTACCAATCCCAGTAGGGCCAACAATTGAAATAAGTGTTTTATGCATCATGAATTTTATGACCACATTTATGACAGTATTCAGCCTCATCTTGGTGATATGCCTCATTGCAATTTGTACAAGCTTGCGTATTATTTGGAATCAGTTTCTCATCAGATTTTGTCATTTCGGAGGTGACAATCCCCGTTGGAACAGCTATAATGCCATATCCTAAAATCATAATTAATGAGGCAATCAATTGACCCAAAGCGGTGATAGGAGCAATGTCGCCATAGCCAACCGTTGTCAACGTTACAATGGCCCAATACACACTTCTTGGAATGCTTGTAAAACCACTATCTTGATCACTTTCAATAAGGTACATGATGGTTCCTAAAATGATACATAATACAATGACAAACGAAATAAAGACCGCTATTTTTGCACGACTTCGTTTTAATGCTTTCCCGAAATTAGCACTTTCTCCAATGAATCGAGTGAGTTTTAAAATTCTAAACACGCGTAATAAGCGTAAGGCTCTTAGAGCTATTAAAGAATGCGATCCTAAAATAAATAAGGAAAGGTATTTTGGAATGGTTGATAAAAGATCGATGATTCCATAAAAACTAAAGATGTATGTTTTTGGTTTTTTAACCGATATAATTCGAGCGATATATTCGAGGGTGAATAAAATAGTGATCACCCACTCCGAAATATCAAGAAGGCTTGCATACCGCGATCCAATACTTTCGACGCTTTCTAACATCACCAAAAGGATGCTGATAAGAATCACAATTAATAGAATAATATCAAATAACTTTCCTGCTGGGGTGTCAGCTTCATAAATAATTTCATGAACTTTTTCTCTCCAACTTCTTGATTGATTTGATTTTGACATATCTCAAAAATACTAAAAAACTTTAGTCCTTCAGTTTAATTATTTTTAATCTTTTATGACGGCGCATAAAACTTTGAATGATATGCTTCGCATCCTTATTGTGTTCCATCGGAGTCAGAATCGATTTTAAGACTTCAGTTGAGTGGATTTGGAAGTTTAAATTAAAATAGGCATAGCCCTTAAAAACACCATTTTCAATCAAAATAGCACTGCGTTCATCAACAGCCCGACCATAATCAATCACAATCATATTTTGATCTTTAAATCTATGGGATTCAAGTAGATTCAGCACTCTTTTATTATATATTTCGGCGGGTTCTTCTGAAATACAGGCACCTGCACAGGTTTTGATATCATATCCAAAACAAGAATTGGCCGTTTTATAAAGCCCACATAATTTTTGACAGAGTTGGTATTTTTCCACAATTTTATTCAAAAAGCTTTTACCGCTATCTTGATTCGAAAAGGTCGTGATTGGTTTTTGATTGCCTTTTATTTTTTCAACTTTTAAGTTGATATAGCCTTCTTGGTCTCTAAAACTAAACAATCCATGCGTAAAAATAGTCCGCCGAAGTGCGCGATTAAATTTAGGTTTGTTGCGTTTAATTTCTTCACTTTCTTTTAAAAGTGCGACCAATTCACTGCCGGTTTCGTCATAAGTGACGGCTGCGACTTCGAGTTGTATTTTTTTTGATTTTGGAGTCTGCCCCGTAAAGTGCTGATTGATTCGACTTTTGATATTTTTGCTTTTTCCAATATACACAATTTCACCATCGGCCTTATGGATGTAATAAACGCCTGTAACGGATGGTAATTTAGAAATAATATCCATTAATTTAGGTTCCATTTGATGCTTTGGATCCATTCGTATCGCCGCTTTTACAATTGTTTTTTCAAGATCTTTGTCCAGTAGCATCTTAAAAAGCTTGACCGTTGCTGTGGCATCTCCGGCGGCACGATGCCGATCACTAACAGGAATCCCTAAGGATCGTACCAGTTTGCCCAAACTGTAGGAAGGAAGGTCTGGTATCAATTGTTTAGAAAGTTCTACAGTGCACAAATTTTCACGCTCAAAATCAAATCCGAGACGTCTAAACTCTGTTTTCAAAATTCGATAATCAAATTGAGCGTTATGCGCTACTAAAATACTGCCTTCGGTAATTTCAATAATCCGTTTGGCGACCTCATAAAATTTTGGTGCAGACCTTAGCATTTTACTGTTTATCCCTGTGAGGTTAACCACAAAAGGTTGAATTTCCCGTTCCGGATTAACGAGACTGATAAATTGATCTACAATTTTATGACCGTCAAACTTATAGATTGCAATTTCTGTAATGCCTTCTTCATTAAACTTTCCTCCAGTGGTTTCTATGTCTACTATCGTATAAATAATGTCGATTTATTTGGTGTAGTTTCTCGCTCCAAAGATACGACTTCCCACACGAATCATAGTACTTCCACATTCAATTGCTAATGGAAAATCGCCACTCATTCCCATGGAGATTTCTAAAAGATCGGGATTGATCTCTTTTAGACTTTCAAAAGTATTTTTCAAAGCTGTAAACTCTTCTTTAATTTGCGTTGTATTATCTGTAAAACTTGCCATTCCCATCACACCAACAATCGAAATATTTTTTAAACTCTTAAAATGATCCGAATCAATTATGGAGTGCGCATCTTCTAAAGTCATTCCAGATTTGGTATCTTCTTTTGCAATTTTAAGTTGTAATAAACATGAAATGGTACGGTCGTTTTTTTCGGCTTGTTTGTTGATTTCATTGAGTAACTTTAGGGAGTCAACTCCATGAATCAAATCTACAAATGAAGCCATGTATTTGACTTTGTTTCGTTGCACATTTCCAATCATATGCCATTGGATGTCTTTTGGCATTTGCTGCTGTTTTTCGGCCATTTCTTGGATTTTATTTTCGCCAAAAATGCGTTGACCAGCAGCATAGGCTTCCATTAAGTCCGCTACGGGTTTTGTTTTAGAAACAGCGACCAAAGTTACTTGATTCGGAAGTTGCGATTGTAGTTGTGATAAATTAGTTTTTATAGACATAATTAAAACTCGTATATAGTGATTCCACTTCTTAGTTTCGGATAGATATAGGTGCTTTTTGGAGGCATCACGGCACCTGCATCTGCAATGGCTTTTAGTTCTTGTGTTTGAACAGGAAAAAGTCCAAATCCAACGGCATGATCCCCGTCATCCACAATGGTTTTAATCTGTTCTAAACTATCAATTCCATGGATGTAATCAATCCGTTTATTGCTTCGAGGGTTTGTAATTCCTAAAATTGGTTCCAAGAGATGTGTTTGTAAAATATAGGTATCTAGCTGATGGATCGCAGATTGACTGTTTTCCATTGGTTGATGCAAAGATAAACAATAAAATTCGCCTCCTAAATACATTGATATTTCGTTTTTTTCGATGCTTTTATAAACATCTTTTCCTTTTTTTACTACTCTAAATCGATGACTTATTTTTTCTAAAAACGAATCAACACTTAAGCCGTTTAAGTCTTTAATGACTCTGTTGTAATCCTGTATTTTAAGTTGACTTTCAGGTATCAAATAGGTCAAAAAATGATTATGAGATGTGTTTGTTGGAGTCTTTTGTTCAGAGTTCAGCTCTTTTGCTAAAAGCGCGGAGGATGCAGAGCGATGATGCCCATCAGCAATATAAAGACTAGGAATGTTTTCAAAGGCTTTTTGAATAAAACTCACCTCTTTTTTGGTATCAATTCGCCAAAGCTTGTGAGTTTCATTTTCGGAGTTCCAAGAATTTATTTCTACGGCGTTTAATTTCGCTTTCTGAATTCCATACTCAACAGTCTCATCATCTGGATACGTAAGGAGTACTGGTGCCGCGTTGAAGCGCACTGTTTTGAGATATGTTTTAAATTTATTTTCACGTTTCGAAATAGTTGTCTCATGCTTTTTAATCACATTCGTTTCATAATCATCTACATGAGCCGTGGCTAAAATACCACAAAATCGGAGTCCGTTTTCTTGTAAAGTTTCATAAATGTAGAAAGCAGGAGTGGGGTCTTTAATAAGAACTTTAGTGGCTTTGAAATTTTCATATTTCTGTTTGACCAGTTCATAACGTTTTGCGATATCGAGAGAAAACTTGGTATTCTTTTTTAAATTAATAATACTTAAAAACGATCTCGGATTATTTTTTAAATTAGCTACTAATTCTATTTGAGAATACGTTTTATACGATTTTGAACTAAAATTTTGAAGGTTCGTTTTTGAAGGACGAACCGCTCTAAAGGGGTTAATTTTCGCCATTTTTACAGTTGGAGTTTTAGGGTGTATTTTAAGAAAATTGGGGAGCGACGTCGATCGCTTTACGCTCGGTTGAATAATCATAAAACCCTTCCCCCGTTTTTACACCATATTTTCCGGCACGAACCATATTCACCAAAAGAGGGTTTGGTGCATATTTAGAGTTTTTAAATCCGTCGTACATCACTTCTAAGATTGATAAACAAACATCAAGTCCAATAAAATCGGCTAGCTCTAGTGGTCCCATTGGGTGAGCCATTCCAAGTTTCATAACCGTATCAATTTCTTTGACACCTGCGACTCCTGAGTAAAGCGTTTCGATGGCTTCATTGATCATTGGAATCAAAATTCGATTGGCTACAAATCCAGGGTAATCATTTACAATCACGGGTGTTTTACCAATTTCTTCAGTTAGTGAAACGATAAAATTTATCACTTCTTTTGACGTATTGTAGCCAGCAATGACCTCCACTAATTTCATAATGGGTACTGGATTCATAAAGTGCATCCCAATCACACGTTCCGGTCTTGAAGTAACCGCAGCAATTTGTGTAATAGAAATAGAAGAGGTGTTGGTTGCTAAAATGGTGTCTTCTGGGCATGCATCCTCTAATTGTCTGAAAATTTTAAGTTTCAAATCCACGTTTTCAGTTGCTGCTTCTACGACCAAGCTGGCATATTCAACGCCTTCTTCAATATTGGTAAAGGTTGAAATGTTAGCAAGCGTGTTTGTTTTATCTGATGCCCCTATTTTTTCTTTAGCGACCAAACGATCTAAATTTTTTGAAATTGTTTCAATGGCCGTTGTTAATGCCGTTTGATTGACATCGATCAATTGTACCTTATAACCTGCTTGCGCAAATGTATGTGCGATCCCATTTCCCATGGCTCCCGCTCCAATAACTGCAATATTTTTCATCCCTATTTATTTAAAAACAATCTATAATTTGATAAGCGACTCTCAAAGCATCAGTCCCGTCTCTTAGTGTGACGACTGGTTTTGTATTGTTATTAATTGCATCTGCAAAGCTTTCGAGTTCCTCTAAGATCGCATTATTTGGTGAAATTTCTGGATTTTCAAAATAGATTTGTTTTTTGAGTCCTTCTGCATTTTGTAGAACCATATCAAAATCTCCTGGAATTTCTGGGGCATTTTTCATTTTCACAACTTCTACTTGTTTTTCTAAAAAGTCAACACTGATATATGCATCTTTTTGGAAAAAACGACTTTTTCGCATATTCTTCATTGAGATGCGACTTGCGGTAAGGTTCGCAACACATCCATTTTCAAACTCAATACGTGCATTTGCAATATCAGGTGTTTCACTAATGACAGAGACACCACTTGCGGTGATGTTTTTTACGGGAGATTTCACGACACTCAATATAATATCAATATCATGAATCATCAAATCTAAGACCACTGGGACATCAGTTCCACGAGGATTAAATTCGGCCAAACGATGAGTTTCAATAAACATCGGTGATTGTATATCATCTTTTACAGCAATAAATGCAGGATTGAAACGTTCCACATGCCCAACTTGGCCTCTTAGGTTGTTTTCTGATACTAAAAGACGAATATGTTCGGCTTCTTCGACGGTATTTGTCACAGGTTTTTCAATAAATACATGTTTGCCTTTAGTAATGGCTTTGATCGCACATGTATAATGTGAAAGTGTAGGCGTCACGATGTCTACAACATCCACAACATCAATTAGCGATTCTAGAGAACTGAAATAGGGATACCCAAACTCATGTTCAACCTTTTTTCCATTAGACTCATCAGGATCATAAAAACCTATAAGTTCATATTTTTCAGATTGCTGGAGTAATTTAAGATGAATTTTACCGAGATGACCTGCACCCAATACACCTGCTTTTAATTTCATTTTGTTGATTTTATGTAAAACTATGATTTTTTTATAGTTATTAAAAAAAATGTTTCTTAAATCTAATAAAAATACACCTTCATAATTCTTAAATGCGAGTCATCACTTTATAAAAATAATTCAATTTAGAGAGACTTGCTCGTACTTATTGTTATTAATTAATCCATAAATATTACGAATACATTACAGTAAATACCGTTTATTACGTCACATCGCCGTTTGCTACATGGCACTAGATAGTTGCGATACATCACAATATATTTGTAAAGAATTATTTTTAATCAATTAATGATATCTAATCTTACACATGTTATATCGTTTTGTCTTTTTTTTGTATTAACTGACTTAGTTTGCCAGGAATCATTAAATTCTACACCTTCCGTTATAAAATCAGTATTAACAACATCAGGTTCTCGTGCGGTGTCGTATAATTATACTGCTTCTGACGGTCGTGTAATGACCACCAAAATTCAACAAAGTATTGGTCAAAACGGAGCCGTTGGTCTCTCTAATACAACCAATAATACAGTTCAACAAGGGTATTTAAACCGAGTCAAATTATTAAATGTAGACAATACGACTGTTGAATTTGTAGAAACTATGGATTTGAGGATCTATCCCAATCCATTCAAAGACTTTGTAAATATTAAATTTTCAAAACCCACGATTTATCCAATTCAAATAGAAGTTTTTGATGTTAGAGGGCGTTTGGTACTGAATCAGGAGTTTGAGCCTTCGGGGCAAATTACGTTGACTACGGATCGTTTGGAAGATTCAAGTTATATCATTCGCATTTCAAGTGGAAGTAACGATTTCCTTAAAAAGTTAATAAAAGGTAAGCATTAAAACAATGATAAAAAACATTACAACATATAGTATATTTTTTTTAGTAAGCTACATGAGTTTTTCCCAAACAGTTTATTTAGAAAGTTCATTATCAGGTGCTTATTTTAAAGAGTATACCAACGATTTTGGAATGAATACACTCGATGATACGTTTTCCCAATCTCCTTATCATATACGCTCAATTGGAACAGCGTCAATCCCATTCGGGATCATCGATTATGAGTTTATAATAAAGACAACTTGATACAAGGCTTCGGATTAGAAATCGTAAGAGGTGACATTATTGAAAGTCCCATAGTTGGCCTTTAAAGTTGTATTGAAATATTTAAAATAGTGTTTATATTTATTGAGCTAAAAATTTTTACAGAATTTAGCAGTTTACCCTATCTTTGTTTTTAAACAAGAAGATTTATCTTCTGCTCAATCACATTTTTGAAAGATACGTTTAAACATAAAGGACTTCGCAAGCAATTAGTGGCAACTTTGGTAACTAAAGGGATTACAGATTCAGCGGTCTTAGAGGCCATTGGATCGATTCCACGCCATCTTTTTATGGACTCCAGTTTTTTGGATCATGCGTACCAAGACAAAGCGTTTCCTATTGCTGCCAGTCAAACGATTTCACAGCCTTATACTGTTGCATTTCAATCCGAGTTATTGGAAGTTAAGCCCTCTGATAAAATCCTTGAAATTGGCACAGGAAGTGGGTACCAAACAGCTGTGTTGTGTCTGTTAGGAGCGCATGTGTATAGCATTGAGCGTCAACTAGAACTCTTTAAAAAAACGAGTAAATTCCTACCTAAAATCGGTTATGTTGCCAAACGTCTCATTTTTGGAGATGGCTACAAAGGACTTAAAGATGAGGCGCCATTTGATAGCATCATCGTCACTGCAGGGGCGCCTTTTGTTCCAAAACCATTATTAGCACAATTAAAAATTGGAGGCCGTTTAGTTATCCCTGTTGGAGACGTTGATCAAATTATGACACTTTACATCCGAAAAGGCGCTAAAGAATTTGAAAAACACGAATTAGGGAATTTTAAGTTTGTTCCGCTTTTAGAAAATAAAAACTAGAAACTAATCCCAAATAACACCCCGTCGTTTACAAATCCAGATTGATACGATCGCACATAGTCAACTCGTAAAAAACGGTATTTTTTCCAACCGATATTATTAATCCCGATGCTCATTTCTTGATACGGGTTTTGAAACTTTGTAGAAAATCCATGTACGCCCACAATCAAGTTATAATTGAGTTTATTAATCAATGGTATCTTTCCTAAAATATAGCCATTAAAATCGTGCTCCACATGGTATTCTAAATAGTTTTCGGACGTACTAAAATCATAATACGCCACGTTTTTAAATGACGTCAAATAATTACCACTCAAATTCACATGGGTTTGATTGCCATTAAAATGTTTAGAATCCATAAATGCTAATTTGGAGTTCTCAAAAAAGGTGCCTCCCGAAATATTATAACTAAAATCACCTTTATTTTCAAGGCTAAAATTTTGAGACAAATTAACACTAAAATGGTCATAATTATAGTCGGAGTTGGTAGCGCCCATTCCTTTTTCAAAACTAAAATTTAACTTTGGGTATTTAGGTGTATTTAGGGTGTATTTATTTCCTGGGTAGCTCAGGTATTTTTGTCTAAATCGAATAGCCCCATCGAATTTAAACTTTAGGAGATTATGATTTTCAAAGGGAGCAAATACAAAATTTGAGGCCTCTTTTGGATTGTTACTTGTGTATGATTTGTCGTCCTGATTTAGAGTCGTATAATCGGTGCCATTGAACAACGCCCTTCGGTTTTCAAAACTGATAGAAGTGCCTACTCTGAAACCATTAAAAAGCTCTTGACCATAACGGGTTTCTATAAATCTATTTTCAAATAATTTCATGTAATTATCTTCAAAAAGCAAGCTACTTAAGCTATTTATTAAATTCGAAATAGGTTCTTGATCATTAAACTGTTTTACTTTGATCCCAGCATTAAATGCGACATTTAAATCATTGATATTATTAAATTTATATCGGAATCCTAGCGTCCCCCGAACTTTTTTTGTGTCAAAACTGTAATTGATTTGACTTCGAAGCCTGAGGTATTTTTTAAACGCATCGTAGCGTTTGGTGTAGTCGATCTCTAAGTTTGAATTGAATCCTTGAACCGTATTAAAATTGAACCCTTTTAGTGGGCTACTAACACTAAATTCTTTGTGTTCAAAAGAATTTTCAAATGAGTACCCTGAAATTAAATTACCAAACTTAAATGTATTGTTTTTGGTATCCACCGAATCACGATAGATTTTGGATTTTTTTAAAATTTGAACACTATCTTTTTTAATGTAATCAGTGAATTCTTCACGGGTGAGTGGAACCGGACGAAGGGTGTTCCAATATGTAGAATCTTTTTTATTGGCTTCGGGGGCAAATGCCAAAACTTCATTTGTAAAAACAGTCTCATCAAAATTTGTATTCAATTCATAATTGCTGTAGTTCGCTACAAAATTACCATCCCCTTCAAATCCTAAAATCTTATATTCAAAACCAATAGTTTGGGAACGAACCACCCAGTAATCCGTTTTCTCATCATAAGATAAATTTTGTTTAATAGTCACTAAATCAGCTGCTGGAGTTTGAATTTGGCTGCCAGTCACTTGGAGTTCTAGGCCATAGATACTCCACTGGTCTTCGACAATATAGAGAATTCCCGAAAATACTCGATCGTTTTCACGACGTGGAATCACTTGAATTTTATTAATCAAGTTCCCACGATTGTCATAAAAAACTCCTTCAAGTTTATAGCGGTAATAGTTAAAAGCATAATCAGCAATTGGGGATACAATTTCTGCATTAATCTCAATCGTATTTTTGTAAAAATTATAATCAACATCACTCGCAGTGTTAAAGCTAAATCCGTTTGAATCGCCACTTATTTTCGAAGCAATAATATTTTCTGATAATTTATCAGGTTTTTGATACTTTATTTTGGAGATGGTTTCCGATAAATAGATAATTCCCGAACGGGTGGAGTCTAATTCAACGTCGAACGTCACCTCTTGTCCCATAAATTTTTTGGGCGCATTTTTGATGCGAATGAGTCCTTTGGAATAAAAATCGGCAGCATATGAATTGATGGTTTTTAAATGCGATTTTCGGGCAGCAATGGACGCTCTTATAATTCGATTTGCAGGGTTTTCATTTCTAGTGATGACCACTTCATTTAGGGAGATCGATTCTTCCACTAATTGAATGTTTAGTTCATGTGGAAACCGTTCCACTTTAATAACTTTAGTTTGTGTTTTAAACCCAATAAATTGGTAAACAATTGAATAGGTTCCAGGGTTTGAGAGGGCTAATTCATAATTACCTTGGTCATTAGAAGTTGTGCCCGTATAGGAATTTTCAATGTAAATATTAACGTAAGGGATCGGTTGGTTTTTAACATCGGTGATCGTCCCTTTGAGTTGCGCGTTTACTGAAAGAGAACAAATAAGAAATAAAAATAAATAACGCATGTAGGTTTTAGGTTTAGATAACATGAGTGTAGACGATACTATTAAAGAGATGTTACAAAAATTACTTAAAATTCTTTTTTACACGATCTAAATCACGTTTATTATCACGGTCTTTGATGGTTTCCCGTTTATCGTAGAGTTTTTTCCCTTTTGCTAAGGAGATTCTCAGCTTTGCAAACCCTTTATCATTGATAAAAAGTTTTAAAGGAATAATCGTTAGTCCCGAGTTTTTTACTTCTTTCTCAAGCTTTTTAAGTTCTTTCTTATTTAGTAATAATTTTCTTTGGGCTTTGGGAGCATGATTATAATGATTTCCAAAATCATATTCTTGAATGGTCATATTAATCACAAAAAGCTCCCCTCGTAAATTAAACTCACAAAAACTTTCTGCAATCGATGCTTTACTCTCACGAATGGATTTAATTTCGGTACCAGTTAACACAATACCAGCGATGTATGTATCTAATAGATCATACGTAAATCGTGCTTTTTTGTTTAATATGTTAACGGACTTTTTCATTGAAGGTCAAAACTAAGCAAATTATTAATCGATTGCTAGAAGTGTCTATAATTTATCGGAATTTTAATTGGTAATTTTTCTAAAATATTTTTTTAGTAACGGTGTATTTCCATACAAAAAAGCAATGCTTTTTTTATTTCTAAAATTCGCACTGCTTTTTAACTAACTAACCAACACTTACAAGACGATGTTTGTTGAGATTTGTTACATTTTTTTACATTAAATTTTGGGTTTAATCTCCGAATCTATATTAAATAATAATACTTTTTTGATTTTATTACTTTTTTAGACTGTTTACAGATATATTTTATAATTTTGCTAATTCAAATTTGAACATTTTTTTTAGATAAACGTTCTACTTAAACTTATTAATATCGATGGGAATTTTTAATACATTATTTAAATCTGAAACCGAAGGTAATTGGCCAGGAGCCCAACTAGAATCCATGGATCAATTGGAAGCTATAATTAGCACTTCAAATACAATACCTCAATTGATTTTTAAGCATTCGACTCGTTGCAGTATCAGTCGGTTTGTGCTATCAGATTTTATGGCACATTTTTCCTATTCAGGTACTGAATTTGGCGCTAATTATTTAGACTTATTAAATCATCGAGACATTTCTGGTGCCATTGCAGAACGCCTTGGCGTTGTTCATCAATCTCCACAATTGATTGTGATAAAAAATGGAAAAGCGATTGCTCATGCATCCCACGAAGGAATTAATGAACTTCAACTAAGTCAATTTATATAATCGACTAAATACCGAGTTCGTCTAAAAGTAAGATTAATTTCTTGCTCGATGGGCGAGGGGCGTCAGCGTCGACAATATTCCCATTAGGATCTATCAGTATAAATCGTGGGATGCCACTAATTTTATAATCTTGTATGAAGTCGGCTTTCCATCCATTTCCTGAAAACAATTGAACGCCCGATAATTCTTTTTCACTCACCATTGTTTTCCATGCTTCATGGGCTTTCTCTAGCGTTCCACTACGACGAGCATCGTCCACAGAAATACTAATAAACTCAATATTTTTAGCATGGTATTTTGATTCTAATTCTTGTAAAAATGGAATTTCAACTTTACAAGGCCCACACCAAGTTGCCCAAACATCAACATACACAAATTTTCCTTTAAAGTCGCCTAATGAACTGACACCGCCTTTATGATTTTCGTAGTTTAAAAATTCAGGAGATGCCATACCTTTTGGAAACAACGTTTTCATTCCTTGTTTTTCTAGGAAATAGTCATAATACGATTTACGCATCAATTTTAAATTCTCAGACTGTTCTTCAAAAAAAGCAGTATCCAGTTGTTTAAACTCATTTTTTAAAGAATTATAGGCAACTTCTAAATCATTAAAAGATCTAGAAAACTCAGCTTCAGAACCCTCAAAAAGGTCTTCTGTAAGGTATTTTTCTTGCAAAAGATTATTGGTAATTATAAAATTACTTTTATCGGCTCCGTCTCCTTTAAATTTTAAAGTTTCGTCAAAGGCTTTGGTGTCTAATGTGAAAGAAGTTGAGTTGTTATTTTTTAAATAGATCATTCCCATTTCATTGCCATCAAAAAAGGTAAAAAGGCCTTCTTTTATATGAAGCGTGTCGTTAAAAGTTCCATCATCATTTACTTGAATTTCTTTTTTGTATCCATCTCTATTGCTAATGGTTATTTTTTTAAACTCATTAAAATTAGTGATTTCTCCAGAGAGTGTCACGTAGTTTTTAGGCGTTTCTGTACAAGAGCTGAGTATCAATATGGATAAAAGTAGAGTAAAAAACGATTTCATGATATTTTGATTTGGTTAGTTATTTTTCAAAAGTAAGTTAATTCACTTACTAAATTAATAAATTAACAATTATTTGCATTTCTACTGTGGAATGTTCAATTTTGAAACACACAAACACTAATCAAATGCATATTGTTAGTTTAAAACCATTAAGTTTATCGGATCTTAGAACTCTTATTTTTGAAGGAACAAAAATAGAGCTTTCAACAGAAGTTGTACAAAAAATCCAAGAATGTCGGGAGTATTTAGATCAAAAAATAGCAACGACTTCTGAGCCTATTTATGGGATTAATACCGGCTTTGGTGCTTTGTGTGATGTAAGAATTCAATCAGAAAACCTCACGAAATTACAAGAAAACCTAGTCCGGTCTCATGCTTGTGGTATGGGAGAGTTGGTTCCAAAACCCATTGTAAAGCTGATGCTTTTATTAAAAATAAAATCATTGAGCTATGGTCATAGTGGAGTGCAATTAGCCACTGTTAACCGATTGGTTGCTTTTTATAACAATGATATTTTACCAGTAATATATACCCAAGGCTCTTTAGGAGCTTCTGGAGATTTGGCACCCTTGGCACATTTGGCATTACCATTGCTTGGCGAAGGAATGGTTTGGTATAAAGGCACTCAAAAGCCTACTTCTAAAGTTTTAGAGGGGTTTAATTGGCGTCCAATAACCCTTCAATCGAAGGAAGGTTTGGCCTTACTGAATGGCACACAGTTTATGACTGCTTACGGTGTACATTGTTTATTGAAATCTCACAAATTATCCTATATGGCCGATATGATAGGGGCTTTGTCATTAGATGCTTACGATGGTCGGATTGAGCCTTTTGACCCTTTGGTACATCTTGTGCGTTCTCATAATGGACAAATAAAAACGGCGGCCCGTATTCTAAGTTTTTTAGAAAATAGCGAATTGATGAAGCAGCCAAAACCACATGTTCAGGATCCGTACTCATTTCGATGTATGCCACAGGTTCATGGGGCTACCAAAGACACTTTGAATTTTGTGAGTCATACTTTTATAACTGAAATAAATGCCGTCACTGATAATCCTAATATATTTACTAAAGACGATAAGATAATTTCGGGAGGAAACTTTCATGGACAACCTTTAGCATACGGGTTTGATTTCTTAAAAATCGCCATGGCTGAATTGGGTAATATTTCGGAGAGAAGAACTTATCAATTGATCACAGGTTTAAGGGGGTTGCCATCTTTTTTAGTAGATAAATCGGGTTTAAATTCGGGGCTTATGATTCCTCAATATACCGCTGCGAGTATTGTGAGTACAAATAAACAATTAGCGACACCCGCCAGTGTCGATTCTATTGTTTCTTCCAATGGGCAAGAAGACCATGTAAGTATGGGCGCAAATGCGGCTGTGCAAGCCTATCAAATTTTAGAAAATGTCGAACGAATTTTAGCAATTGAGTTGCTAACTGCTTCTCAGGCATTATTTTTTAGAACCAAAAAAACATCTCCATTTCTATCAGCGATTATTTCTAGTTTTAGATCTAAAATACCAAAAGTCACAGAAGATAGAATGCTTCATAATGATATTGTAAAAGCAGTCGATTTTATTCAATCACTTGAACTTGAAAATGATCTTTTGTTCAATTAAGCCATAAAAAAGCCCCACATTGTGAGGCTTTTTTTTTATGATTCTTTCGCCTTATTGGGCGATGTTATTTTGATTTCTAATTTAGAATCGTCTTTGCCAATATCTAGCGTAATGGTGTCGCCTTCATGTACATTCGACTTGATAATTTCTTCGGCGAGAGCATCTTCAACGTATTTTTGAATGGCACGTTTTAGGGGGCGTGCGCCATATTGTTTGTCAAATCCTTTTTCGGCAATAAAACTTTTTGCTTTTTTACTTAATTTCAGTGTATACCCAAGTTCAGAAATACGTTCAAGGAGTTGGCCTAGCTCGATATCAATAATAATATCAATATCTTCTTTTTCTAAGTTATTAAATACAACAACATCATCAATTCTATTTAGAAACTCAGGAGCAAATGCTTTTTTTAGAGCGTTTTCGATGACACTTCTCGCATTTGAACTTTCTTGCGATTTTTGTGCCGAAGTTCCAAATCCGACGCCAGAACCAAAATCTTTCAGTTTTCGAGCACCAATATTAGAAGTCATAATGATAATGGTGTTGCTGAAATCAATTTTTCGACCTAAACTGTCTGTTAAAAATCCATCATCTAAAACTTGCAGGAGCATATTAAATACGTCGGGATGTGCTTTCTCGATTTCATCTAAAAGAACAACGGCATAGGGTTTGCGACGAATTTTTTCGGTGAGCTGACCGCCTTCTTCATACCCTACATATCCTGGAGGCGCACCTACCAATCTTGAGATTGCAAATTTCTCCATGTATTCGCTCATGTCAATTCTCACTAGGGCATCTTCGCTGTCAAATAATTCTCTGGCAAGAACTTTAGCGAGTTGTGTTTTGCCAACCCCTGTTTGCCCTAAAAATATAAATGACCCTATGGGCTTGTTAGGATTTTTAAGTCCAGCACGATTCCTCTGAATCGCTTTCACAACCTTTGAAACTGCCTCGTCTTGGCCAATCACTTTACCGTTAATGAGCTCAGGGAGTTTTGATAATTTATTACTTTCTTTTTGTGCAATTCGATTTACAGGAATACTGGTCATCATAGACACTACTTCTGCCACGTTTTCTTCGGTGACCACAATACGGTTTAATTTGGAATCGGTTTCCCATTTTTCCTGCGCCTCTGCAAGGCTTTTTTCTAAACGTTTTTCGTCATCTCTGAGTTTCGCCGCTTCTTCATATTTCTGTTTTTTAACGACCGAATTTTTAGTCGCTTTCACTTCTTCGAGTTCTGCTTCTAATTCAACAATTTGATTTGGCACATTAATATTTGTGATGTGTACACGCGAGCCGGCTTCATCCAATGCATCAATTGCTTTATCAGGTAAAAACCGATCGGTCATGTAGCGATTTGTAAGTTTGACACAGGCTTCAATAGCGGCATCTGTATAATCGACATTATGATGATCTTCGTATTTGTTTTTGATATTATTTAAAATCTCAATGGTTTCTTCAACGGTTGTCGGTTCTACAATGACCTTTTGAAAACGACGTTCTAGTGCGCCATCTTTTTCGATATGTTGTCGATATTCATCAAGCGTTGTTGCTCCAACACATTGTAATTCGCCACGTGCTAAGGCAGGCTTAAACATATTAGAAGCATCTAAACTTCCAGTGGCACCTCCGGCACCGACGATGGTATGAATCTCGTCAATAAATAAAATGATATCATCATTTTTTTCAAGTTCATTCATCACTGCTTTCATGCGTTCTTCAAACTGACCCCGGTATTTTGTCCCGGCCACAATACTGGCTAAATCTAAAGTCACTACGCGTTTGTTAAATAAGATTCGTGAGACCTTTCGTTTAATAATTCGAATGGCTAAACCTTCTGCTATGGCCGATTTGCCGACTCCAGGTTCGCCAATGAGTAAAGGGTTGTTTTTCTTTCGGCGACTCAAAATTTGAGACACTCGTTGTATTTCTTTTTCACGTCCTACAACAGGATCTAATTTTCCTTCTTCAGCCATGGCTGTAAGGTCCCTTCCAAAATTATCTAGTACAGGTGTTTTAGATTTTTTGGTCCCTTTTTGAGTTCCACTTTGACCAAATGAGCTGTCTTTGTCATCTTCTTTAGGGAGATCTTCACTCGGAAAAGATTCTGCTTTTGGAGTACTATCAGTGTATGAGTCGTCGTTTGTGATCATATATTTAAATTGTTCTTTAACGCCCTCGTAATCCACTTTTAGTTTATTTAAAAGTTTCGTTGTAGGGTCGTTTTCATTTCTCAAAACACATAAAAGTAAATGTGCTGTATTTATAGATTTACTTTGAAAGAGTTTTGCTTCCAAAAAAGTTGTTTTTAGCGCGCGTTCTGCTTGTCGTGTCAAATGAAGATTTTTCTTTTCGTTGGAGGAAACCATGATACTGGGATTGGCAGGGCTTAGAATTTCTACTTTGCGTCGTAAATGACTTAAGTCAATATCCAATGCATTTAAAATATCGATTGCTTTGCCATTGCCATCTCTTAAAAGGCCCAACATTAGATGTTCAGTGCCAATAAAATCATGACCAAGACGTAGCGCTTCTTCTTTGCTAAAAGAAATTACATCTTTAACTCGAGGGGAAAAATTATCATCCATAAATGTTCTTTGGTTAAAAGTACAAATTCAGAGGCATTAAATCAAAAACTATACCTCATTTATTTTCATTTATACAAATGATAGTAAAAACTAATTAAAATCAAAATTTTATGGCCTGTATTTATTAACGATTTCGCTTCTTTAAATTGTTGATAAATTTGATTAAAAAAGCCGCAAAAATCCGCTCAATAATAATTTGAAAAGTAGTATATTAGCTTGGTTATAAAACATACAAAAACATAGTGTAAAATGATAGAAGGCGAAAAGTTAATCCCCATTAATATTGAAGATGAAATGAAGTCGGCCTACATCGATTATTCGATGTCGGTTATAGTGTCTCGGGCACTTCCTGATGTACGGGACGGCTTGAAGCCTGTTCATCGCAGGGTATTGTTTGGAATGCACGAACTTGGTGTGAGGTCAAACACCGCTCATAAAAAATCGGCAAGAATTGTTGGAGAAGTTTTAGGAAAGTACCACCCGCATGGAGATACCTCTGTATATGACGCCATGGTTCGTATGGCCCAGGAATGGAGCTTGCGATACATGTTAGTTGACGGACAAGGAAATTTCGGATCGATTGATGGCGACAGTCCTGCAGCAATGCGTTATACGGAAGCCAGAATGCGTAAAATATCGGAAGATATGCTTGCGGACATTGATAAAGAAACAGTAGATCACAAGTTAAATTTTGATGACACCCTCCAAGAGCCAACAGTTTTACCAACCCGAATTCCAGGACTATTAGTCAATGGTGCATCTGGTATTGCAGTAGGTATGGCCACTAATATGCCGCCTCACAATCTTACTGAAGTGGTAGATGGAATTACAGCCTACATTGAAAATCCTGAAATAGAAATAGATGAATTAATCACACATGTCAAAGCTCCCGATTTTCCAACTGGTGGAATTATTTATGGCTATGATGGTGTCAGAGAAGCGTTCAAAACAGGCCGAGGTCGAGTGGTCATGCGTGGAAAGGCTAATATTGAAGAAGTAAACGGGCGTGAATGTATCATCGTGACCGAAATTCCGTATCAAGTCAATAAAGCCGATATGATTAAGAAAACGGCTGATTTGGTAAACGATAAAAAAATGGAAGGTATTTCTACCATTCGGGATGAATCAGATCGAAACGGAATGCGTATTGTGTATGTTTTGAAAAGAGATGCCATTCCAAATATTGTTTTAAATAAACTTTATAAATATACAGCACTACAATCGTCTTTTAGTGTCAATAATATTGCGTTGGTAAATGGCCGTCCAGAAATGTTGAATCTTAAAGATATGATTCATCATTTTGTAGAACACCGACATGAAGTGGTGGTGCGACGTACTACTTACGAACTTA
>ERZ1047472.462-NODE-462-length-36456-cov-6.275789_pt1 | contig 36456 bp, 25 predicted proteins | sample MGYA00383095_ERZ1047472 | MGnify/ENA primary metagenome ERZ1047472 (study PRJEB29581, sample SAMEA5548365) | metagenome | biome: marine; feature: coastal; material: water | depth 1 m | study: Short-term variability in the microbial, nano- and picoplankton dynamics... | reverse complement strand
GTAAATACCGAAGAGATTCTTCTTGCAGATAATATCATTACACTCAACAGCAATTATGCTCTTAGTGCTCCTTCAGAGAATGCAGGTATTGAGATTGAGCGTGGTACCTTAAACAATCCAAAAATTCTATGGGATGAGAGTACAGATTACTGGAAACTCGTCTCGCTTGCAGCTAACGGCGCGCTTGTAGACTTAGGTCGAATCATTACGACTGCTGATGAAGGTTCAGGAAATGGGTTTGATGCGGACACTGTTGATGGCTTAGAAGCCTCTCAGTTCCTTCGTAGCGATACAGATGATACAGCAACAGGTAATATAACCATTGAAGGCGACCTTACTATCGGGGATGATGGTGGTCCTGCGCAGATCGTATTTAATGGATCTGGACAAGATCGAGCAATATACTCAACAACCGGCACCATTGGTTTCTTGAATGCGTCGTTTAATTATGCAGCTCGATCGACTAGTGATGATGACTGGCTTGTACTTAGAGACGTATCCGCAGGTCGGGACGTAATTGCTACGACTGATGTAACTGCAGGCCAAGACATAACAGCAACCGCAGGTGACATTACAGCTTCGGCCGGTAATATTGAAGCAACACTCGGTTCAGTAACGGCTGGTACTACTGTTACTGCTAATACTACTGTTACTGCTGGAACCGATGTTATCGGTCAACGATTTATAGATGCAGATAATAACACATACTTAGCAAATCCTGCAAGTAATTCAATATTCAGTGGCTTAGGATTAGATGATAATCTTTTCCATAATGGTAACACTGACACAAGGTTACGTTTTGAAACCGACAATATTCTTTTACAGACTGGTGGAAATACACAATTAGATATTAACTCCACAAGAGTCTTAGCTAACCTTGATACGTATGTTCCTAATCTCTTTGTTAACGATGCTATCATTCATAACAATGATGTCGATACAAAGGTCACATTTAGTGCTAATTCTATTGGTGTAGATGCTGGTGGCTCTACTCAATTAACTGCAAACACCAGTGGAATATTTGTAACGAATCTGAGTGCTTCAAATAGTATCACTGGTGATTACATCACTGGACTTACAGAAGTACAAGCACCTGTTTACTATGATTCAGATAATCGTAGCTTCTATGGAGATTTTGCTGGTACATCCGTAATTAACGGAATCGCATTAGAAGGTTCTATTAGCCACAACGGTGATGCAGACACTTATATTACATTCCCAACTGCTGATACGTTTGGAGTATACACTGGTGGTACTCTTCGATATAGTGTAGATAATGATAGTGCAGACTTTACTGTAAATGTTTATGCACCAATCTTCTACGATTCAAACGATAACAATTATTACGGAGACTTCCATGGTACCTCCGTAATGAATCAAATTGATCTTGATTCTTATATTCGTCACATTGGCGACACAGATACTTACTTTGGATTTGTTGGTAATAATCAAATACGATTAGCTACTGGTGGTGTTGAGCGTTTATATGTTAGCAACACAAGTGTATCAGCTAGTGTTGCATTTGATTCAACGGTAAGTGTTACAGCACCTATTTTCTACGATGGTAACGATGCTACCTTCTATTTAGATCCAAACTCAGGTTCACGTCTAAACACAATTACAATGACCGGCACCATTATTCATGATGGTGACACCGACACATTCCTTAATTTCCCGGGCGCTAATCGTTGGGAAGTTCAAACGGGTGGATCTCAAAGATTAGAAGTTAATGATGCCGGTGTAGATATTACTGGTGATCTTGACGTATCTGGAGATATTTCTGCAAGCGGTGACGTTTCAGCTAATACTGGTACATTTACTGGTGATGTTACTGCAGCACGATTTGTTGATGCTGATGATAATAACTATTTTGCAGACCCTGCTGCTTCTTCAGAATTCCATGAATTACAAATTGATGATTATTTAAGACATCGTGGTAACGCAACTACTTATCTTGGATTCCCATCAAATAATAATATACGATTTGCAACAGATGGGACTGAGAGATTATTAATTGATACGACTTATGTCACTTCAAGTCTTGATGGTATTTTCCCAAATCTATATGCAGGCAGATATTACGATAGTAGCAATGCTACTTACTACATGGATCCAGCTTCTACATCTCGTGTAAATGATATTAGTTTGGTCGGTGAGATTATTCACGATGGTGATGCGGATACTTACTTAGAATTCCCAGCAGCAAATCAGTTTGCTGTTGTAACAGGTGGAGCTCAAAGACTACGAGTTCAAAATGGTTATGTCTTAGCGAATAACTCAATGCGTTCACCCATCTATTATGATAGCGCTGATACTCTCTACTATGGTGACTTTGCTGGTACATCTCAGTTATCTGCACTCGCCATTGATACTTATATGCGCCATCGTGGTGACACAACCACCTATCTAGGTTTTGATGCTGCTGACAGTATTACGTTTGTTACTAATGATGTCGAACGTGTAAACATTACTAATACAAACACGACAGTCTTTAGCGACTTACTTGCAAATAGATTTGTCGATCGAAACGATACAGATTACTATGTAGATCCTGCTAATGCAACAACCTCTGCCACATTAGCTGGTAAGGTCTTAATTGGTGGAATTACTGACGCTGCAAGATGGGATGATACCACGGGTAATGGTGGCATCTCGTTAATGAGCCACGGTTCATACGCCGCCGGTCAAAATACCACAGTAGGAATTAGTGGTAATGGCGAATACGCGTTAATGTATATGAACATTATCGATCCCAGCGCAAATCCTTATGCTAACGGTAATCGATACATTAATTTCTATCATGATGGTACTAACGGAACTCAATTCAGAGGTGACTCAAGCGGAAACTTCTATATTGTTCCACCGGCAGGCACAACCGCAGGATTCTGGGATACAGGTGGCGGTGAAATTCTTGTTGCTGATGAAACCAATAATGACGTCATAGTTGGTGGTTCTTCTGTAACATATACCTCAATGGATAATACTCCATTGGTTGGTAATATAACAAATAGCAAACTGCATGTCAACGGTGGTATTCAACTTAATGGTAATGATGATGCCATCGTATTTGGACGTGGTACATCTTCATTCCTGAAAGATGAAGAACTCGGCTTTGGTTGGGGCAGTGGTTGGTATATGACCGATGCTTCATATCTGCGTGTTCGAAATAATGTCCCAGTATACTCGACCAGTTCTGCCTACTTTAGCATCTATTACGATTCAGATGATGTAAACTACTACGGCGACTTTGCTGGCACATCACAAATGGCTCGTATTGATATTGATGATTATATTAGACATCGTGGTGATCTAAACACTTTCTTCGGTTTCGAAGCTAATGATTCGTTTAGAATTTGGACAAACGGAACTCAAAGATTTAACATTGATAATAACTCTGCAGACTTTGCAGTCAATGTTTACGCTCCTCGTTATTATGATTCTAATGCAACTGGTTATTGGATTGAACCTGGCGGCGGTGCTAAACTGCTTGGTAACTTTGAGTTTGCCTCAGATTCTACAGGTACAGGTTATTCAACTGCTGCAATCGAATTAAGAGAAAGTAATTATACAGCAAATGGTACAGCAACCCCACCACATATTGGATTCCATTGGGGTGGTGTTGTAGCATCGAATATTGCACTTGAATCTGATGGTACGATTTCAATAAGAAATAACCCGGGAAGTGGTTACGAGAAATTTAAGTCTTATCAAATAACGACTAAAGTCTTCTACGATATGGACGACACTACATATCGTGTGAATCCCAATGGCGCGACTATTGCTGATAACAGACTTAATAGGCTCACTATTTCAAATGGTACTTATGGCTTATTAAATGGTCATACTGATGAATACCATGGTATGATCTTTAGAGGTTATCCAACTAATGCTACAACAGGGTATGCACAGGCTGATAGAATTTCCTTTATGGAATACAGCGGTGACTTCAGATTCTATCGTAAGAATGGAACAGCGCTAACTGAGCTTGCAATAATCAATACTGATTACTTAAGTCATTACAGTGATATTAGAGCACCAATATTCTATGACAGTAATAACACTGCATGGTATGGTGACTTTGCTAGTCGTTCATTACTTAATTCACTGACGGTAGGTGCGACAACTGGCCTTGTAACTAATGCTACACTTGATATTGCTGGTCCTGCTGCGGTACGCGGCGGCAACCAAGTTTACTTTGGTGTAACTACTGCAAGTTATGCTTCTTGGCAATCTCGTATTTACAACAGAACATCAGGTACTTTAGCATCTGATGCACAAGAGTTTGAATGGGGTAATGTTGGTTACAGCTCTGGTGCAGCTCGTATGTTCTTTGATGCTTCAGAAGGAAGACTTCAAGTTACCGGCGATATGCGAGCACCGATCTTCTATGATCGAAATGACACAAACTATTATGTGAATCCAAACGCTACTTCTCGTCTTGCTACGCTAAGAACAAACCGCCTTTATTTTGCATACGATAATAGTACTGACACCTACATCGATTGGCCGGGTGGTAACTACGGTTCAATGTCCGTTTACGGAAGTGGTAAAGGTGGATGGGAAGGTTACTCTATTGCTGACAGATATGTATTCATGTCAGCCGACGCTAATGAGTCCGGCATCTACAACGACATCGATAACGAATGGATGACAATCTGGCGTCGTAATGGATCTACTGAGCTTTACTTTAATGGCGGAAAGCAGGCTGAAACAGAAAATGGTTACTTCCTCGCAAACAATCAAATGCGAGCACCAATCTATTATGATTCAAATGACACAACATATTATTTAAATCCTGCTGCAGGCAATACAAGCCGTGCATTAATGATTAATGGCAGAATATATCGTCAAGGGTTTGCTACAGGCGACGGAAATAATAACAAACTATTAGAAACTCAAGATCGTTCACATTGGATTTGGAACACTGCTACTGATTGGGGTATTTTCTGGGCAGGTGATACGAATCCATATAAATCACACTTCAGTACATCTAATCCTAATGAAATTGTATTCATAGGTAATGGAAGCTTAAAAGCAAGTATTGACCTTGATAATGGTAATGCTCACTTTATAGGAAATGTCTCTGCAGGTAACTTCTTACTTAACGGCGGAAACGAAAACATCGGACTTATTAAGTCATACGGCTCAGGTGGAGCAGACTTAGTATTATTTGATGCTACAGAATACTTTGATAAGCGTGTTATCAAAGCAATGGCTGACAATGAGAGTGCACTTACAGGAACTACTAGTGAATATGTTAGAACGACTGACGGACCATTTGCTGGATCATATGTTCTCCAATCATCTGCATATCGTACTTTCTATTCAGATTATATTCCAGTAGTTCCCGGCGAAGAGATTTATGGTGAGATTTCCCATAAACTAATCTCAGGCTCGGGTGGTAGATTATACTACGGTATTGAAAGATTCGATAGTCAGAAACGGGCAATTGCTGGTAACACTGGTACTACATATTTCGTAGTTGGTGGTAATATCTTTACCAACACCAGTTGGCAGACACAACGAAATCATACAACAATCCCAACAACTCACACACCTTATAATGGTTCAGACGGTGGTGGTGTTTATTATGTAAGAATTCGTATCTTAATGAACTATAACGCTGGTGGCGCTCTTCGTCAATACGGCGGTATTATGCTTAAGCGACGTAATGCTGAATCTAACTTGATAGCGGATGATATCCGCGCTCTTGATCGTATTGATGCTGATGGTATTATTCAATCGGCTGCAAGCGTAAGAGCCCCAATTTTCTACGATACTGATAACACTGCTTATTACACGAATCCTCACGCAGAATCAAGAATTAATAGTATGCGGACCGCGGGTCAAGTTGTAATTGGTGGTACATTCCAAAACAACCCATACAATAGCACCAGTGGTGCAAGGTTAATGTTTGGTGGTGGCGATGCTAATGCTGCAGGTAATTACTTCATCGGCACGAACTTTGAAAACTACGGTGGTAATTATACCAAGCTTGATTTAAGATGGCATACTGGTATTCGTATGGGTGCTCAGGCAGTCTACGGTGGTACTCGTATATTCAACAACGAAGACTTAACCACATTATTATTCTCAGTTGGTAAAGGTGATTCACACGTTAGAGTTGAGGGTGGTAATAACTTATATGTTGAAGGTGGTACTGCAAGTGCTACAATATTCTATGACTGGGACGATACTGCTTACTATGCTAATCCGGCTAGCACAACGAGATTCTTACAACAACGTCTAGTTCATAGATTACATGTTGGTGACGAAACTAACTTATATAACGGAATACTCGAAGGCTCCGCGCTCAACAGACCAGATATAGTTGTTAAAGGCCAGTATCCTCAGTTGAATCTTATGTCGACTAGGATTAATAATGGTACCCACGGCCCAACATTAAGATTTGCTGCTTACGATAGTGCAAACGCTTCCTCAGGTAACTTTAAGCATTGGGTAATTGGTATTGCTGGTACTAATGCGACATCATTACACTTCGGTTATCAGGCGAACCAAACAAACCCACACTATGGTATTGGTCGTGGTTGGAGTAGCGGTAATAACGTATCCATTATGTGGATTCAAAATGACCGACAGGTGTATACTGAAAACTCGTTTAGAGCTCCGATCTTCTATGATCGAAATAATACGAATTACTATATACATGGTGACAACACATCTGAGTTGTATGATCTACGTCTCCGTGGTAATTTTGTAAGAACTTACGAACATTCAGGTTCTAACTTTACAGCAGGTACTCTTGTATCAACAAGTATTCCAGCTACAGCAACTAATGGCGCTTCTTTCGTACTCGAAGCAACCGGTAAGTCTTACTCTGGTGATCCACCCTTTAGCTTTACTGCTCAAGGTTACTTATATGCTAATACTATTATCAACTATTCCGGCCAGCACTTCGGTAAGCCCGGCTTTGCTGATATGCAAGTGTTCCAATATAACGGAACATTGCATTTCTGGTGGCCGCGTGTTTCTTACTGGAACTCTTTCGCGGTACATGTACGAAATGCAAACGGCGATGATCGTAACCTTGTAACTGGCATTACAGACTCTGGACTTCCTGGAGGTCGTACTAAAGAACGTACGATAGCGATGAAGGTAACTGCAACATACAACCAGAATATTAACACTGGGGATATGTACGCAAAACGTTACTATGATAGTGATAACACAGGTTACTACGCAGATCCTCATTCAACATCGAGAATGAATACACTAAGTGTAGATCGAATTAACTATCTTGGTGGTGCACCTGCTTACTTCTATACAAGTTCAGGTAACTTACGTGGATATATTCGTGCAACTGAAACGAATGATTCTCACTTTGAATTTGCTACATCAGGTAACGAAGATATTATCTTCCGTGATGGTGGATTCGGTGGATCATGGAACCAAATCATTCGTGGTAACGGTCATGTATTAATAAATGCTCGTCTTGATGTTCCAATCATGTACGATAGGAACGATACTGCTTACTACACAGACCCACGCTCCACCTCAAGATTTAATACATTAGAAGTCGTTAGTACATTAACATCTAATGGTCAATTCTATGCAAATGCTCCAAGTGATTACTGGTCAACATCAATCACTGGATTGACTAACGCTCCGATTTCTACTCGTAATAGAGACTACAATGTCGGTACAACAAGTCGTTACTTACCACTTACTCACCAGACTGCTCTTTATAATTCTGGTTATCGTACTCATGTTAACACTGGACTTTACAAGTATGCAAGTGCATGGGGAAGTGGAAGATCAAGCTGGTACGCAGCAATCGGTGGTAATGACAGTTACCCAACACAAGCATGGTACTTAGCATACGACGGCTACATTAATAACTCTCTTGGTTATGTTAGAACGTTTGGATCATTCCGTGCTCCAATCTTCATTGATAATAATAACACAGCTCGTTATCTTGATCCGGCAAGTACATCGAGATTGAATCGAGTTGAGTTCTATGGTCGTACTCAGTTTATAGGTCGAGAAACTGATTCGGGTGGATCGGCTTCGTACGCAGGAGGTCGAGTTGGCGAGTACATGCAAAATGTTGCTGCTGAATTCCACTCTGGTAACGACCAACCTGTATCACTCTACTTCAAGTCAGGTGTTAATGCACCTTCTGACTTTGGTTACATCACATATGATCCAGACTATGATAACACTGGTGAAAATGGAGCCATGGTCATTGGTTCTGAAAATGATGGTACTGGTTCTTCTGACTACATTAGATTACAAGCAAGAACTGTTATTGATAGTGACTCAATTAGTTCTGACAGCACTACAATGCTCGATGTTCGATATCGAAACACGACATATAGCAGAGTTAATACTGACTACTTAGATCACATCTCAGATATTCGAGCTCCGATTTTCTATGATCGTGACAACACTGGATATTACGGAAACTTTAATTCAACGTCTCAGTTCCACTACGTTCTTGCTAATAACTGGTTCCGTGCTCAAGGCTCTACTGGATTCTACTTCCAAGATTATGCAAAAGGAATGCGGGCACCGGAAGCCGAAGGTAACTCATACGGTAACGTTTCGACTTACGGCACAGGACGAAATGGTTGGTATGGTTGGGGTATTCGTAGCCGACACGTACTCATGTCGACTGGTGGAGACAACATAGGTATACACGACAATAGTCGTGGTTGGTTGATGTACTGGAATGGCAGTTACATGGACTTCAACTACGGTTATACTAGAATGAATGGATCTGCACGTGCTCCTATCTTCTATGACTTGGATGATACTGGTTATCGTTGGAATGGTGCATCAGATAATAGTTCAAGATTCCGCGGTGTAGATAACCTAACAATGGCATTCATGGCACTGTCTGGTCAAACAAGATCAAGTGCTGAATACTACAAAGCAAGACCACGTATTACTGGCAATACCAACTATTGGACTGGTTCAATGGGTTGGGGTACACAAAACATGAACACGGTTGCTGACTGGGGTTCAGGTTTTATTGATTCTTGGAGTAATCCGGCTAATCAGCCTTCAGGTACTTCCCATTGGGTAGGTATACAATCATATCACTACACTAATGGTTCAGCTCGTTATGGTTGGCAGATGGTTGGTGGACCAATTACCAACTTAAGATTCCGTAGTACTTGGTCATCGTTTAGAACCTGGCGTACAATTCCAGTAATGGGAGAAAATAGTAATAACACCGGTGGTCTTTACGCTGACATCTTCTACGATTCAAACAACTCAAATTTCTTCTGTGATCCAGCAGGAAGAAGTCGACTTTCAAGTATTGATTATGGAAGCAGCGGATACTACTTTAGAAGCGGTTCTTGGGGATGGAGACATCAAACTCCTTATGGATATATTGAGTTCGGTCCGGCTAACGGTTCTCATGCTCACATTTACACTGATCGTAGTAACTTCTACTTTAACGTAAATGAAATGTACATGAATGGCCGAGCCATTCTGAAAGAAAACTACTGGAATGGTAACAAATACTTTGGTAGTGATGGTGCTATTTACGGTACTATTTTCTATGATACTGACAATAGTGGTTACTATATTAATCCAGCATCGATGCAAAGTACAAGATTTGAAGGTGTAAATGAGCGCACGATGGCTCTGCTTAATCAGCCTGGCCATAGCCGAAATAATGGTCAATATTATAGAGCTAGACCTCGTATAACAAGTGATACCAACTATTGGACTGGTGCAATGGGTTGGGGTCGTCAGGACATGAACGTTGTTGGTACTTGGGGCTCAGGCTTTATTGATTCTTGGAGTAATCCACCTAATCAGCCATCAGGTACATCTCACTGGGTTGGTGTTCAGTCATATCACTATAGAAGTAGTAATACTCGTGGTTATGGTTGGCAGATGGTTGGTGGACCAATTACCAACTTAAGATTCAGAAGTTCATGGAGTGGTTGGAGAACTTGGAGAACAATTCCGGTCCTTGATGAAAACAGTGGTAATGGCGGAGCAATGTATGCCGGCATTTACTATGATTCCAATAATACTGGTTACTACATGAATCCAGCAAGTACTTCCTACTGGAGTACTTCACAACAGAATGGTTATCATACATTCCTTAATTATGGTGTTGGTGTAACTGGTACATATACATCTACAAGATTACAGTTAGTATTCGCAATGGGTTCCTCTTATAGACCGAACTCTGCTGGTACTTCTGCTGCAAATATGTATGGTATTGGTTGGTCACATCCAAATGCAGGTAGTCTTGGTGGTGCTAATCAGCTGAACGACCATGGTATGTTAATTATTAACAATGGTTCATTTAGAGCTGCAATATCAAGTAGAGCGGTATTCTCTGCTGATGTTCGTGCGCCAATCTTCTATGATTGGAACTCTACTGGTTACTACTTAGATCCGCATTCAACCAGTAACTCTGCCCTTCGTATTCGAGGTGGTACATTACATGGACCTAACCCATCTTGGGGTGAATACCTTGCGGTTGGAACAAATGGTCGTTGGACTGGTTCTTATGCTTCTGTTGCAACAACCAATGGTAACCTTCACCTTGACTCTAAGTCAAATCGTGATATGTATCTGCAATGGTATACTGGTAGAACTATGTATGTCAATGCTACTGTTCAAGATAACGGTCTTCGATATTACAGAAGTAACACCGGCTTGTACATTGACATTAGAGGAACAAATAATACTTCTCGAATGGGTCGTATTACTCTGAATGATGGTGTTGTATTAAGATCACCTGATGGTAACTTTGGTTCATTCTGTGTTGATGGCGCGGCACGTGGTGGGTACGAAGGTTACTCAATTGGTGATCGTGTTGTAATGATGCACAACAACGGCAGCGTTGCTGGTATGTACAACGACGTTAATAACGAATGGATGATGAGATTCGATCTCAACTCTTACTGTATTCTTTATTATAACGGTTCTGAGAAACTTCGTACTCGTTCAAATGGTATTCAGGCTCAAGGCTTCTTCTACTCTTCTGATGAAAGGCTAAAAGAGAATATTGTTACCATTGAAAACGCTGTAGATAAAGTTAAGAAACTCCGCGGTGTTGAATATAACTGGAAAGACTCAGGTGATAAGGATATTGGTCTTATTGCTCAGGAAGTTCAAGAAGTTATTCCAGAAGTTGTTGTTATACAAGACACGTCTGATAATACAAAGGATGATCCAAATGCACCGGCATCTAAACCTTCTCAAAACGATGGTATTGACGATGTTCTTTCTATTGAATACGGACACATGGTTGGTCTCTTGGTTGAAGCAGTTAAAGAACAACAAGAGCAAATCGAAAGTCAAGCGAGTCAAATTGAAGAATTGAAAGGAATGGTACAACAATTATTGAAGGATTAGATTATGTTTGATATGAATCGGTATTTTTATCTTACGGGAATGCCAAGGACCGGATCTACTTTACTCGGTTCCTTGCTTTCCCAGCATCCAGAATTTTATGTCTCTGCTACAAGTCCGTTGAATCGTGTTATGCACGGTCTGTATGAAGTATTGCAAGAAAACGGAATCCGTGGAGACTGGGACATGGATGATATGAATCAGCGCATGTTTAAGTATATGTTTGAAGGATGGTATGAGCCAATAAAAAAGAAGTATATAGTTGACAAAAGCCGAGGATGGGGTTATAATATACAAGCTGTAGAAGCATTTATTAACCCAGCACCGAAAGTAATAGTTACCTATAGACCTATTCCTGACATTTTAACGTCGTTTATTACCTTAATGGATAAAGATCCTAAGAACCATGTTGATGTTCAGCTTTTTAAAGAGAACAAAAAAATTAATATTGAGAATCGTGTTGAGCAAATATGGAATAATTTTAGAGAGTATGGCTATGAAAGTTGTAAAGGTGCAATTGATAGGTTTCCGCATATAGTTCATATTGTAAATTACGATGATCTTATAAATAATCCAGAGCAAACCATGAATGATATATGGGAGTATCTTGAACTTGATCCTCCAAAACATGATTTTGAAAATGTACAAACATACCTCGAGGAGCCGGATGAAAACTGGGGAATTAAAAACCTCCATGAAGTTCGTCCTAAAATTGAGAAAATATCTCAAGATCCAAGAAAAGTATTAGGCAATGAGTTGTTTACAAAATATTCTCAGTTTAACATATTGTAGAGGAATAAAATGAGCAGAACTTTACCTGCCGGTCAACGCTATCTCAGTCGGTATGGACCTGGAAATGATGGTAACAGGCCTGAGCGCTATCGTTGGTGCATTGTTTATAATACATCCAGCTCTAACATGTTTTTGGGTGAAAACAGTGCGGCTGAACGATACTCGATATGGAACGAATTCCAAGATTCAGGTGGGCGTGTTTACGGTGATGGCAGACAGTACAATACCGGAACAAGCACATACGGTTATACATCAACTCGAAGACTCTATAATAATACTGCTCAAATTGGAAATGGGCCATGTTGGAATTGGAACTCGAATAGCGCAAATTACAGAACTCCAGCTAATTGCCCAGGTGGATTTACGCGTGAAGGTCGCACAAACAATAATAACGTAAACCCAAATAATTATAACGCTACAACTGGTGTATTTCATTATAATGGGGCGTGGATGTTTTTTATGGAAAAAGATTATGGCTGTGGTGGTAATGCGTATATGAAAGTATCAGTGAATCGATGCTATTATAATGGCGTAACAGCAACCTCTAACGGTTATACATAAAAAGGAAATATTATGGCTTTACCTTATATTACACAAGAAGAAATGCTAGCTAAACGAGACCCTGAAAATAGAGATACTCTTATATTAGATTCGGTCATGCTGGTTAATCCCGGCTGTGCTGGTTGTGCTGCATGGGAACAAGCAATTGAAAATATAGTAGACGACTATCCTGGCATTAATTTTTGTAAGCTCGAGGCAGATGATCTTACACTTCCTCTATGCGCGCCTCCTGTTGTTCCTTCGATATTAAATTTTGAAAATGGTTATAGAATGTGGGAGGCCCTCGGCGCCCATGAAACAACCGGACCTCTTGAAGTCATGTTAGAGAATTGGTTGAATGGTAATATAGATATCAATACCGTATCAGGTGGGGAATCTATAGTACCAACATAAAAATTTGGAGTATATTATGTTCAGTATTTTGAAATCTTGGCTAACAAGAAAAAACGAAGTGACCTTCACTTCAAACTTAGGGCCTATAGCTCACGAGCCTGCGCCTGCGATGAAATTTATACCTGAATGGTATAAGAATCAAAAACCTTACTCGGGTAGAGAATCTAAAACTCACGTCTTTAACGAAAATAGTATCCGGCCTTCTTACACTCCTACAGTTAAGAGATGCATTCCATTTCGTGAAATGATGACGAGTGGATACATTATTCCTTTCCCTTACGATATTGCAGTTAAATGCATAATAGATCCAGATTCTGGTGAAGAGGTTGTGGGCATACACACCGGTGTAAAAGAATTAGATGGTCATGAACCAGTAGGATTTCATGCTCGATCGCAAACATCTGAGCATCCTTATTGGAAACAAGGTTATAGCGCAGATAAAGTTTATAAGTTTATCAACCCTTGGGTTATGAAAACACCTCCCGGTATTTCTTGTATGTTCTTGCATCCTCAGCATCAAGGGATTGATAAGTGGGAAGTACAGTCTGGTGTAGTTGACACTGATGTTTATCAGACGAATGTTTTATTTCCGGCTATGCTGAAATGTAAACCTGGCGACGAGTTCATCATTAAAGGTGGTAGTCCTATGGTTCAAATTATACCTTTCAAACGAGAAAAGTGGACTCATGAAGTTCAGCATATGATGACGCCAGAACAAAAAATAGATTTTTCAAGATCAGACAAACTGGTTGAAGGTACGCTAAGCAGTAATAGATATAAGACTTGGTTTTGGCATAGGAAAGAATATAAATGAAAAATATTGTGATTGTGGGTGGTGGTACAGCCGGTTGGCTTGCAGCACTCTTTGCTGAAAGATATATACCTGATTGTCAAGTTACTGTGATTGAAAGCTCAGCAATAGGTGTGTTAGGAGCAGGAGAAGGAACAGTACCTAATATTCTCGATATATTAGATATGATTCAAATTGAACACATGGCTCTAATAAGATTCTGTAGTGCTACTACAAAACATGCAATACGCTTTGATAATTGGAACGGTGATGGCGAAGAGTATTATCACATCTTTCATTCTAATGTTGACTTACATGATCATCCTTCGAATATAAGACAAAGCTATGTTCCTATTCGAATATTAGAATCAATCAAGCGAGATGAACATATTGCTGAGTCAACATTACAGTATATGATGTGTAAAGAACGTAAAAATCCTTTTATGGTTCAGAATGATGGTTTAGAAATTGTCGAACCCTTTGCATTACATTTTGACGCTAAAATGTTAGCATCGTTTCTAAGAGAACAGGGTGGTGCTCGTGGTATTAAAGTAGTTGATGATATTATTGAAGATGTAGTACTCGATGGGGATATAGTACAAAAGCTGTTATCTAAAAATCATGAGTATGAATGCGATATAGTCTATGATTGTACAGGATTTCGAAAAACTATTATCTCGAAATTAAATCCTAAGTGGATTGACTTTAACGACTATAAAACCGTTGATCGTGCTATACCATTTATTATACCACATGAGGAAGATATACTACCTCCTTATACAGAATCGATAGCAATGAAATATGGATGGTGTTGGGTTATTCCTACCCAAGAACGTTATGGATGTGGATATACTTTTGATAGCAGCTTTGTTTCTGATGAAGAAGTTCGAAAGGAAATACTTGAAAAATTTCCTAACGCTAAAATACCAGAAACTGTTTTTAACTTTGAATCAGGCTATTACGAAAAAGCTTGGATAGGTAACTGTATTGCATTAGGACTTTCTGCTGGATTTATTGAACCACTTGAAGCTACATCGATATTCTCAACTTCAATGTCGATAGTTGAGTCTATCATTATGCCTAACTTATTACTTAACTTAGACGATACTTATCGAGATCAGTTTAATAACAAGTGGAATGATATTTCAAAAGAGATTCACAATTTTGTTTATTTACATTACATAACAGAACGCAATGATACTGAGTTTTGGAATAAATTCTCAGTAGAAAAAGCACCTCCTAGTTTGCAAAAGGATTTAGCGAAATGGTCTAAGTATCCTTTAGGTGCTGCCGACATTATTGATAGGTTTTTCAATGCTTCATCTTGGTATCAGGTGATGCAAGGAATACGAATGTTACCATCTGACATATATAAAGATTTGTATGACAGTATGACATTCAATAAAGAACACTGCGTGAAGCAGTTTGATACCGACAAAGAAAATAAGCATATCTTTGTTCAACAAGCATTACTTGAAAATGATTATAGCGCCAATGTTAGTTGATAGAAAAACGTACCAGCGCAAAATCAAGATATGCGAGAGTTGTGACAAGTACAATGCAAAGCTTAGGCAATGCAATGTTTGCAAATGTATCATGACTCTTAAAGCGAGACTAAAAGGAAACACATGCCCAATTGGTAAGCATGATGTAGACGAACAGTCTTTTTTTAATAAATAGAAGGGTTAGTATAAATAAACTTTTACCCATTCCTCTAAAATTAACGGAGAAAAATTATGGCATTAACGTACACATGGTCAGTTACTGGTCTCAAAAAGCGAGATCAAGTTAACGCAGACGGTGACACCCTCGCAGGAGCCGTCGTACAAACATATTGGAAAGTAGTTGGAACAGACTCTAACGGAGATCAAGGTGAGTTTGCAGGTGCAACTCCTTTCACCGCTACACAAGTTCCGGCTGGCGAATTTACTTCATTTGAAAGTCTTGAAGAAGAAGATGTTCTAGGTTGGATTCAGGATGTCGTAAATAACGATCTTCCTTACAAAGAGCACATCGATGAGCGCATCCTAAATCAAATCGATTTGGAGCAAGAAGAAGAAGTTCATGAAATGCCTTGGGGCGGTGAGCCAGTAACACCTGTACCACCAGCACCGCTTGAGCCTGCTCCAGAGGACGGTGGAGAGTAATTCCTCCAACTCACTATATCAACTAAATAGGAATTGATATGAGATACAGTTGGCAAATAACTAAAATGAGTACCCGAGACCAGACTAATGGCGACGGGGATCTCCTTTCAAATGCCGTTGTTAAGATTAGGTGGAGACGTACCGGGATAGATGGATTCGATAATAGTTCCACTATCCTTGGGTACACCATCATGTCAGCAGAAGCTGTTTCTAGCGGAGACTTTGTAGACTTTGACTCTCTAACAGAAGAGACAGTTATCGGCTGGCTTGAATCTACTATTACTTCAGATCAATTGGCTCGATATGACGCTAAGATCATGGAGAAAATCAACAAGGCATTTACGACTCAACGCGCCGTTCCTTGGTCTTAAAAAAACAGTTGACAGTTGACATAAATAATGTTATAATAGCTCATTAAATTATAACGTATTTTTTTTATTATGGAGGCATATATGCATGATCTGCGCCATCACGGCCTTGTGTACTACGCTCTGCAAAGAGGCGGGAGTATACATCCAATCACGCTACCCCACGAGTTAACGGGTGAAACCGGCATAATGAATCCTTCGATCTTCGTACATGAGGGTCGGATTCTTATGAATGTTCGCCACGTTAACTATACTCTGTACCACTCAGAAGGTAAGCAGTTCCCACATGTTTGGGGACCTCTCCAGTACATTCATCCTGAAAACGATGTTACTTTAAGGACTCACAATATTATGTGTGAGCTCGATGGTAATATGAATGTAATAAAAGCCAGCCGCATTAAAATGAATCTTGATACTGATCCTACATGGAACTTTATCGGTCTTGAGGATGGGCGGCTGTTTGCATGGGAAGGGCGTCTATATCTTTGTGGTGTTCGGCGAGATTGCTACGATGACAAAGGCAAAGGCCGTATGGAAATGTGTGAGATCGAGTACATTGACAATGAGTGGCAAGAAGTATCTCGTAATCCTATCCCTGCTCCAGGCGAAGATGATACCTATTGCGAAAAGAATTGGATGCCTGTTATTGACATGCCATACCATTTCGTCAAGTGGTGTAATCCAACCGAGGTTGTAAAGTACAACATTGAAGAACGCACCACTGAATCAGTTCATTGTGAGCATGACAAGTTTTACCCACAATTTGGTCGAGATCTACGTGGTGGTACACAGGTTTTTCCAATTGGTGATGGTAGACGTATGTGTCTTACTCACGAAGTTGACTTGCTCAAAGACGTATTCTATCGAAAGGACGGTCACTACAATCATCGAGTAATTGTATGGGATGAGGATTGGAATATTATTCATAACACTGAAGACTTCCACTTCATGGGTACTCAAATTGATTACTCTAGTGGCTATGAATATAACATCGAGTTTGCAACAGGAATAACTTTTATTGATGGTAATGTATTGATTGCTTACGGCTATCAAGACAACGGAACTTATATACTGAAAATGTCTGAAGATGTATTCTTTGACTTTGTGGCGAGGGGCTAAATTATGTTACAAGAATTATTAAACAAACATTGCCTTGATCCTAAAAATCCGCAAAAGGTATATGACCTTGCTAAGGAATACGATCGGATTAAGAACGGTGCAATGGCAATCTCTCTTTATTTGAAAGCAGCTGATCTTAGTCAAGATAGACTTCTTCAATATAAAGCCATGCTACAACTTGGTCGCTGTTATAATCGACAAGGAAATAGAGGCTATACTGTAGAAGGTGCTTACATGGATGCGGCAGCTATATTCCCAGAAAGACCTGAAGCGCTTTATTACCTTTCTCGTTTCTATGAAGATCGTCAAGCATGGAAGCAATCTTACTATTTTGCTACTGTTGGTATGAGAGCTCATCATTTCGATGATATTGGTGTAGAATATCCTGGCATTAAGCACATGGCATTCCAAAAGGCTATGGCAAAGTGGTATATTACTGGAACTCAAGCAGGCCGTAGAGAAATGTTTGACTTTTATGGTAAAACTTATATTGAAGATGATCCAGACTTTAAATGGAAAGTCCATAAGCTTATGACGCAAGTAGGTTTTCCTGATGTTCTTCAATTTCAATCTGAAGATAAGCATCGTTTCAAATATCCTTTTCCAGGCTATGAAACAATTGATAAGAACTATTCTAAGCATATGCAAGACATGTTTGTACTGGCTTGTCTCAATGGTAAGCGTAATGGCACATATCTTGAAATTGGTTCAGGTGATCCGATCATACATAGTAATACAGCATTGTTAGAGAAAGACTTTGGCTGGAAAGGAATATCAATCGATACGAAGCCAGCACTATGCTATAAGTTTAGAGAAGAACGTCTTAACACAATTATTAATGCTGATGCTCGTCAGATAGGATACTCTGACCTATTCGATAAGCATTGTGTTAATCAACATACAGACTATCTACAAATTGATTGTGACGATGCTTCTTTAGATGCTCTTAAAAGACTGCCGCTGGAGACCCACAAGTTTGGCGTAATCACTTTTGAACATGATGCATATAGATCTGGATCTGAAAGAAGAGATGAGGCTAGAAGCATCTTGAAAGAGCATGGCTACATCTTATTGGTAAATGATTTAGCTATGAATGAGCTGTACTCGTATGAAGATTGGTTTGTGCATCCTGATATTGTAGATGTCGATCCACAAATGAGAACGAAAGGTGGTGATGTAAACTTCGTGTGGGACTACTTTATGGAAGAATTAACAGAAGAAAATGAGAGGATACTGTGATGATAACTGTAATTGTGACAGGAGGCTTTGATCCAATACACAGTGGACATATTGCCTACCTACAAAATGCTGCTATGGAAGGCACCCGTTTAGTTGTCGGTGTAAACTCGGACGAATGGCTTAAACGTAAAAAGGGTAGAGAGTTTATGCCTTGGTCAGAAAGAGCTGCAATATTAAGTGCAATGACATGTGTAGATGAAGTAATAGCATTTGATGATTCGGATGATTCTGCGTGCGATGCTATTCGTCAAGTAAAAGAAAAGTATCATAATGAAGTAATCGTATTTGCTAATGGTGGTGATAGGACTAAAGAAAACATTCCAGAAATGATATTCAAGGATGTTGAATTTGTATTCGGAATAGGTGGTGAAGATAAAAAGAATTCAAGTAGTTGGATATTAAAAGAATGGGCTCAACCTACAACTCAGCGCAAATGGGGTACATATAAAGTACTTGATTCAAATTGTACATGGGCTGTTAAAGAATTGAGCTTTGATGTTGGTAAGTCACTTAGCGATCAACGACATTTTAAAAGGTCTGAGCACTGGCATGTAGTATCAGGTGCCATTTTAATGGAGCTTGACTGGGATGCGCGTACGAAACGAAAAGAGTCTCGCATTTATTGGCCAGGCCAGAGCATTGATATTCCAGTTGGTGTTTGGCATAAAGCAACCAATGTAGGCCAAGAACCTGCTAAAGTTATCGAAGTATGGTTAGGTGATCAGTTATCAGAAGAAGACATCGAACGACGGGATTAGTATAAATACAGGTAAGAATAACAAATACTAACATTCGGAGTTTTTCATGGGAATTTATGTCGGAAGTAATGAAGTTATTACTAATGATAGAGAGCTCTCTAATATAACAGGTGCTTCTGGTAATTACGACGGCTTTCATCCAAATGCTTCTTCTTTAAATGCAAGTGGTGCTACTACTATTAGCATGAACAAAGCTTTTTACGATGTTACACTCACCGCAGGGGCTACACTGAACGTTACCGATCTAGTCGGCGGACACACAACTGTAGTAGCTATGGACACTTCAGCATCAGGCCATACACCAGTTTTTTCTTCAAACGTAAAGTGGCCAGATGATTCTCAGCCAGTATGGGGCGATCATAGATACTGGAATGTTGCTCTAGTCGCTTGGGATGCATCAGTTGTGAGAGCTGCAGCCACAGGTTACGACGCATAAGGAGCTTACAAAATGTCTGTAGATGTAGGCTCGACCACAGTCATCAATGATTCATCATCTTTAATTGACATTACTGGTGGTTATGGGCAGTACGATAATTTTCAGCCAAAGCCTGAAGAAATTGCAGGTATAATGGATTTTGAAAAGCCTTGCATGTTTCATAACATGACACAAGATCGAACCTTTACTCCAGCTAATTTAGCTGCTGGTAAATGTGCTCTTTTTCTTTTAGACACTTCATCCGACACTCACACACCTAATTTTCCAAGTGTAGTTACATTCACCGGAGGTACACCTTCTTGGGGAGATTACAGACATTGGCAAATTACTATGCAAGCTGCAAACAACAGTGAAGTAAGAGCAAGCGCCTTAGGATATACTTCGACATTCGTTGCTCCTACTGAGGTTGTTTCTTTAGCAGGTACACCAACACAGCCACAAAACACGAGTCTTTGGATGATGCCACAATGGGGTGGAAATGCATGGTTCTGTACTCATAGGCTTAGGTTTACTCCTGAAGGAAAAATTCAACGAATATACTTTGTAGGACCACCCACAGGTTCAAGTCCTGAACCTTTTGCTGAGTGGTGTAATATTACACCTAGTCAAACATATTACATAAGAGCCACTCAGCATACCACTGGCAACCAATTCGAAGTAAATGTGAACTACGGAACCGTAAACACCGGCGGTGGCCCGGCGCTAGGAGATTGGTGGCCTTTAACGACAAATCGAGATTTTGGAAGATACGAAAGGTATATACAACCAAATGCACCTGTGTACGGTTTTCGAAATATGAAATTGAAGTTTGATATTGCTACTGATTCTAACGGTTCTAATATTATTGAGACAGGATACTATACAATATCTTGGGAGGGATGGACCTAATGAGTGTTCCACATACATACTCACTAATTGGCGCCATAATGAATTCTATGGGCGGCGGTGCTGATGGTGGCGGTGCTCAAATAGTGTCTGTTGTTCCAGATGACTTTGCATTAACTGAAGGCAATGACACACTTGTTAATGTTACCACATCTGGTTTTCCAGACGGCACCACTGAGCTTAGTTGGGAAGTAAGAAATTCTTCAAATCAGGTTGCTACCGCCGATTGGGCAGTGGCTTCTGGTACAGTTGATATTAATGTGGGTGCGTTTTCAACAACCTATGTCGAAGTGGATGGCGCTATAGTAGACATTTCAAAAGAAACAGGCGATGACATATACACTTATAATTTTAGCGGTACATTATCTGGTAGTGGAATAGGTTTTGGGTGGCCACTAATACCAAACCAGCAAATTGGCCAATCAAGTTATTACAGGGGAGCTTCTACTGGTGTATCTGGCCAATACGCTGTGAATGAAAGAGTTCTTCAAGGTGGAAACGGCACAGCATCTTTTACTATCCAATCAGAGAATGACTCAGTCACAGAAGGCGACGAGCAATTTACAGTCAGATGTTCTGCAACAGTAGACAGTGCAGCTATAACGCAGTCAAGCTCACCTATTACGGTCAGTGATCCGTCAGGATTACAAGATTTTGGTATTGGACTTCCAATTGCCAGATGGTTTAAATTTCCAGGCCAACCAGATCGTACTGGTTCCGACATCGCGATTCTTTGTCGTAGTAATGCTGCATCTACAGGAGGCGAACTTGTTATAGCTCGAACAGAGGTTAAAATAACAATTAAAGCTGCATATTACAATGACGCTCCCGGCGAAGGTGGCACTCCTAGAAAACAATTAAAGGTTGTTGGTAATGCTCTTCGAGCAGAAAACCAAGCAGTTTGGTATAATAATACACAAAACGCTGCAGCACCTTTACAAGTAAATGCAGGTGCAAATGGGGATCAAACATTATACTATAACAGTAGCGGTAAAGGTAGACCATCTCACGTTAAACTTATATACGGAAGGTATGGTGTTTCAGGCCAGGTTGATACTGGATGGGTTCCAACACCAAACTACGAAGATGGTGTTTCAGTTACATTAGTTGGACAAGCAGAAGCAGATGTTGCGGCAGATGAATTTGATAATGGTAAATATGTAGTAGAATGTTGGGCCAAACAAGAAGGCTTATACGCTGCAACAAACGTAGTGACATTAATTGTAGCATGTGAAGCTTATGCCGCAGGTGGTGATATTTTTGAAGATCCGGGTAACGGCTAAATAAATACTAAGAGGATTAGATAAAGATGGCATATAAACAAGCGGGAGTATCTAAAATTTATTATAGTTCTTCAGGTGTTGTCGGCTCATTTGTAAATATGACCGATGGCTTTGGAAACTATAGTGATTTGTGCCCAAACGATGTTTCCACAATGGCTATAAGTGGATCGGTAGCAACTCTTAATTTTTATAATCCTTGGCAAAGTATTTCAATGTCGCAAAATTTAACTTATGACGAAAGTAATAAAAGTCTAGGTCGAGCTACAATATTTGGACTACGAACAAACACGTATACACCGACATTCTCAAATAACATTTTATGGGCAAATGGTTCTGAGCCAACTTGGGGCAACTCAACTTTTTGGGAAATTGGTATGCAGTGTATTGATGGTTCTTTAGTAATAGCATCTGCTCAACCTACGACATCAGGATAAACAAAATGGCTTTAAGTGTAAATGGAACTGAAGTAGTAAGCGATACTCGAAATATCGATATAGATTACGTCGCTGGCACGTACACGAAGCTACGAGCTAATTATAGTACTGACACTGCAGTTACTGGAACTAAATCAATTGATTGCAGAACTCCAATGCACATGTATACTTTAACTGGTAATACTGCTTTTAGTTTTGGAAATTTAAGTACTACTAAAGGTGCAGTAATTCATGTAATGATTTATACTAACACGAGCGCATTTACTCCGTCGTTTAGTAATGTTCAATGGCCTGATGATAATGAGCCATATTGGCAAAGCCACAAAGTATGGTTACTCTGTTTAAACAACACAGATAAATCAACTCCGGTTGTAGTACGAGGAACTGCTGTTCCTTATGATGATCAAGATTAAAGGGTAAACTAATGGCAATTAAAGTAGGCGGTCAAGATTTAATAGCAAACAGCGGTGATCTGATCAACTTTACAGATATGGAAGGTCGTCACTTCGATCTCGACGCTAACGCCCAAACATTAGGTTCAGGCCAAGGCACCATTGACTGTGACCATTCTGTAGTTAAAATTACTATGGGCTCTAACAACTATCCGTATACGTTTACAAACTATGATGTCGGTACTATTACTAATATCATACTTGATACAACTGCAAACGCTTATGATCCTGCATTTGATGAAAGGGAATCAGGTCCTTTATACTGGCCTGTTGCAGGTGAGCCAACTTGGAATAGTCATAGATATTGGCTTATCACGTTAGTAGGTACTGCTCGTGTTCCTACATCAGGTGTTGATTTGCGGGCTGCTTATTTTGGATATGATGATCCCGTATCGGGCAGTAACCCTATACCTGCAGGAACATTTTATACAGAAGAAAGTCCTACCACTGGCTTGGGCAGCTATGACGTAGACACCGCTAATTTGGGGGGAACAGCAACCTCTGAAGCTAGACAATATGTTCGTTGGGATACGCATTTATTCAACGATAAGGGCAGGGCCGATTTTTACGGTGGTACAGGTGATACGACTCAATATGTGCCGCCAGGCGGCTCCCTTACTACATATACTGGTGATCATTTAGGTTTCGAAACAGTAGGTGGTTTAACAGGTGTTAGGATTGTTTATGGGCCTAGTTCTAATCCTACATTAAATGACACGGGTTGGAAAACTGGGAGCGACGCACACACGGGCTGGACACTTTATGGAAGTAGTGGAACTGCAGTTGCAACTGGTGGGGGTGGTAGTACACAAACAGTAAGCGAATATCACATCTTTACGCTTTGGGGCCGAGCTACTGGATATGACGACACAGCACTAGCTACGTTTAAAGCATATACCAGTGCTACTGCTACATCAACTGGCTCGTGTTTTACTGGTGAGTCTAAAATTGCTCTTAAAAATGGAGATAATGTTAAGTTAGTAGCTATGGAAAAAGCTTATCACGGATGGAAAGCACAGCAACTAGCTAATGGCGCATCCGTTGTTCAATCCGATGAAATCGCAATTGGTAATGACGATGTAGAAAGTAAGATCTTAAATTTTAGAAGGCGTACAGGTAGATATAATCTATACGGCTTTAACGATGAAACACCTTTTGTTACTGACTCGCATCCTTTCTTAACAACTGACGGATGGAAATGTATTAATGCTGAAGTGGGGCAAGATCAACAGCCTGAGCTAAATATAACAGAACTTAAAATAGGTGATAAACTAATAAAATACAGTTTCATTACGAATTCTTATTCTGAAGAAGAAATAACTTCGATAACTGAAACTTATAGCCAATGTAACATTTACTCTGTAGATGTTGAAGGCCCTGATTCTGGAAGTGATCAAGGGAACGATACATATATAGTAAATGGTTACGTAGTACACAACAAGTAAAGAGATAATAAATGGCGACTCCTTCATTAAAATCACTTTTAGGTTTCAATGGTTCTCATTCAATTGGTACGATTCCGGCTGCGTCGATAAACACGGTCACGGCTAGTCCTAATCCTGTTCAAGAAGGAAATGTAATTACTTGGACTGTTGCTACTACAAATATTCCGAATGGTACGTCTCTAAATTGGGCAACCACCGTTTCAAATGATCCTGATACTACCCCTGATTCTGGAACAGTTACTATTAACAGTAACACAGGAACATTTACATACACCGCGGTTGCAGATGGAGTTACTGAAGGAGATGAAACTAAGCAAGTAATAGTATCAGGAGTCGTTAACTCAATTTTTATATCAAAGATTTCTTCAACAGTTACTTTCCAAGATTTAGCGACAGGCACCGTTGATAGTGTTACCGGCCCGACTGATGTTGATGAAGGTTCTTCTGCTACTTTTACTGTTGCAACCACTAACATACCTAATGGTACTTCATTAGGGTGGGCTATAGTATTTGGAGGGAATGCAAATCCATCTGCACTAAATGCTGACTTTTCTAGTGCTGCCGGTGCGTTTACGATTAACAGCAATGCAGGAAGTTTTTCTGTTCCAATTGTGGCTGATGCATTAACTGAAGGACCCGAGGATTTTAGAGCCTTAGCTAACTATGCTGCTAATAGCAGCAATGCTACTTCTGGGTATGTAAGAATTAACGATACTTCGAATGTCATACCAGCCGTTGATTCTGTTAGTTTAAGTGGAACACCTACCCAACTCATAGAAGGTGCATCACGAACAATTGATGTAGCAACATCGAATATTCCTAACGGTACTTCATTAAACTGGTCAATTGTTCATAACACCACAGCAAATGCTGACTTTACTAATAACACTGGAACAGTTACTATCAACAGTAATGCAGGAACGTTTACTGTTGATCCTATTTCAGATGGCTCTACTGAGGGATCAGAATTTTTCAGTATCACAGTATCTGGTACAGTAAGTGGTACTGCTGTAACTAAGACTTCTTCTCAGTTAGAAGTTGTAGATCCAGCATCACCTACTTATTCAGTCGTGGCACCTACTGATATTGACGAAGGCTCTGCTGGAACCATGCAGGTAACGACTACTAATGTTGCTAATAGCACTACGCTTTATTACACATTAGAAGATTCAAGCGACTTTGCAACAAGTTCCGGTAGCTTCGTAATCAATAGTAACTCTGCATCATTTACAGTAACACCAACCGCAGACACTTTAACAGAAGGTCAAGAAACTGGAACGATTAAGATACGAACCGGCAGTGTCGGTGGTACAGTTGTTGCGACTGATACATTTATTATTAATGATACTTCGACATCACCAACTTATTCTCTAACTGCTCCAACAGAAATTAATGAAGGTTCATCCGGTACAGTTCAAATAGCAACTACTAATGTCGCTAATGGCACAACACTATATTGGTCAGTTTCTACCGGCGACACACCAGTAGACTTTGCTACTGACACAGGAACCGCTACGATCAATAGTAATGCAGGATCATTCGCTGTATTACCTACCGCAGACAGTACGACTGAAGGTGATGAAACAGCTACTGTATACTTAAGGACTGGCAGCCAGGCGGGCACGATTGTCGCGACTGATACGTTTATTATTAAAGACACTTCTACTACGCCGGTTGCCACTTACTCCGTTGTAGCTCCAACGACGGTGAACGAAGGTACCGCTGGTACTATGACAGTAACCACAACCAATGTTGCTAATGGAACAACTTTGTATTATAGTGTTATTCCGGCTGGTGACTTTGGTACGTCATCTGGCAGCTTTACAATCAATAGTAATGCGGGATCATTTACTCTTACACCAACCGCTGACTCAACCACAGAAGGGAGTGAAACTGCAACTGTTTCGATACGAACTGGATCGGTTGTAGGTACTGAGGTTGCAAATGATACCTTTGTTATTGGAGACACGTCTGTCGGCGCAAGTTATGCTATTGCTAGTGTAGGTGATATTGATGAAGGTAGCGCAGGAACTATAAGCGTTATCACTAATGGGGTTGCAAATGGAACGACATTATATTGGACAGTAGAACCTTCTGGTGATTTTACTACAAGTTCTGGTAGTATTACTATAACAACTGATCCAAGCTTTCCAAATGAAGGATCCGCAAGCTTTACGATAACACCAGACGCTGATAATACGACAGAAGGAACTGAAACAGGAACAATATCATTAAGAACTGGAAGTACAGCAGGTACAGTTGTTGCGACTGATACATTCGATATTAATGACACATCAGTCGGACCAACTTATGCAGTCGTCGCACCTACGGAAATTAATGAAGGTTCCGCTGGCACTATGACTGTAACTACAACTAACGTAGCAAATGGCACGACACTTTACTGGACTATCACACCGAATGGGTCCGACTTTGCAGCGAGCTCTGGTAACTTTACAGTTAACTCGAACTCTGCAACGTTTACTGTAACACCAAACGCTGATCAAACCACGGAAGGTGACGAGACTTCTACAATCAATATTAAAACTGGAAGTACAGCAGGTACAACTGTAGCAACTGATACGTTTGTTGTTAAAGATACTTCGCAAACGCCTGGACCGACTTATGCAGTTCTTGCACCGGATAACATTAGTGAAGGAACCGCATCTGGGTCCTTTGGGGTTGCTACTAGTAATGTAGCAAATGGCACAACTCTATATTGGTCAGTTACACCTACTTCTGACTTTGCTACCGACACTGGTTCATTTACGATTTCATCAAACTCGGGATCATTTACTGTAACCGCAACAGCAGATGCTGCGACAGAGGGAACCGAAACCGGAACTGTTTCTATTCGAACAGGAAGTGCAGCTGGACCTGTTGTTGCTACCGACACGTTCGATATTCTTGATACATCAACCACACCTGCAGTTAGTAGTGTAACAGCTGCTGCTAATAACGTCGATGAAGGAAGTGCTCTTACATTTACCGTAGCAACAGCAGGTATACCTAATGGTAATACATTAACATGGAATGTTAATAATACCACAACATCGAATTCAGATTTCCCGGCTATTACTGGAACAGTTAATGTATCATCTAATGCAGCATCATTTGATATTACTCCTACCTCAGATACTACGACCGAAGGTGCTGAGACATTTACAGTTACTGTGACGTGGACTGCAGGTGAAGGAGGTAGTGGGGAGAACGCAACATCTGGAACTGTTACAATTAATGATACTTCGCAAACAGCTTCACCATCATGGGTGGTTGCCGCTCCTACTTCAATTAACGAAGGCTCAGCTGGCACGTTTAACGTGACTGTATTAAACATAACCAGCAATACAACAGGATATTGGACAGTAGAACCTTCTGGTGACTTTAGCACTACGTCTGGCAGTTTTGCAGTTACTTACGACAGTAACAGCGGCGAAGGAACTGGGTCATTTACAGTAACGCCTACCGCTGACTCAACTACAGAAGGTGCAGAAACAGGTACTATTTCAGTTCGAACAGGAAGTACAGGAGGAACTGTTGTTGCTACTGACACATTTATAATTAATGACACATCGACTACACCTGCACAAGCAATTACAGATGTGAGTATTGGTGCTACAAATGTTAATGAAGGATCGGCTGTTACTATTAATGTAATGACAGAAAATTATCCTAATGGTAATAAATTATTTCATTGGACGATTAATCCAGGAACTGGTGTTACTGCTGGAGACTTTACGGGTAATTCACTTACAGGACAACTTCTTGTAAATACTACTAGTAGTGTTGGTAGCGGCAGCTTTGATCTCACTCCAACCGCAGATGCTACGACCGAAGGTGCTGAGACATTTACTGTCACTGTAACAGATTCAACAAACAGTGCTATAACTTTAACTTCTCTTACAATTACCATTAATGACACATCGACTACACCTGTACCAACTTACTCTATAACAGCTCCTACTTTAGACGAGCGGTTAGCGAATGCGAATGGTTCGCAAGGAATAAACGTATCAACATCAGATGTTCCTAATGGAACAACACTTTATTGGAATGTTACACCTACGGCAGAATTTGATACTACATCCGGTAGCTTTACGATTAACAATGATGTCGGAGTAATTAACGTCACCACCACCCGAGACTTTATTACTGAAGGTGTTGATAACTACACTATTAATGTACGAACAGGAAGCACTGCCGGTACAATTGTTGCTACTGACAACGGCACCATTAGTGATACCACACAACAAACCATGTACAACTTTGGGTTCAGTCCTTACTTCTATGTTATGCAGCCGTCGAGCGGTACGTATTTTTACTATGTTTGGGACGACGTACAATTAACATCTCAAGGTAATAGCACTAGCTATACGACCGGCGGCTACACATACACTCCAGAGACAGCAATGGATAGTATAACAGATAAGAATGGTACTACAGTATACTACGAAATCAAAAGAACATAGTGAGGAATTAAATAATGGCTTTTACAGTTACTGAATTTACAGACGTAAGTATTTTGGATGGTGAAGAATTTGATACTTTATTTTCTTCAAGCTTACCTTATTTAGATGGAGGTACTTTTGACTGGGTGATGGCTGGCTCTCCTACAACCCCTGAAGAAAAAAGAGAAGCTTTACGCACTATGTGTAAAAATTTGGTTGAAGGCGCTAATGTAAATTCTAAATGTACTATTGCTCGTAAAGACGGTCATCCTATTCATATTACTGTCGGTGCGATTAACACTAACACTGCAGATTACGTATCATGGATATATGCGACTTATGGCCAAGATGCTAATGGATCAAAAGCTTGGTTATATGACGAAGACTATATTCAAGCATGTAAAGATTGTTTTACGCAATGGGGCGTAATAGGATATCGAGTTAATTTTGTACATAATGGTTCGCTTATGAATTATCATTCAAGCAAGCCTTGGGCCGCAACTTTTTACGATGTAATTACAGAAGATCCATATACTACTGACAACAGCGTCGAGCTTGCTACAATGCAATTCACATACAAGTAATGGAATAAAACAATGGCATCAAATCATTTTACAATTAGTATTATGGAAGGGACTGAAGATCAAAACCCTAAAGTTCTTTGTCTAATTGATGAAGAAAATAAGTGGACACTTACTAAATTAGTTGAAGCTTTTAAAATTGACTATCCGAATCAAGTCATTCAAATTGAGTGTGAACCGATCACTTTATAAATAGATCATACAAACCAACGAGAATAAATCATGGCGCAACCACAGACAAGAGAAGAGTTTAAAGACTATTGCTTACGCAAACTCGGCGCGCCTGTAATTGAGATTAATGTAGCTGATGAGCAGGTTGAAGACAGGGTAGAAGAAGCTGTATCTTTTTGGAGAGATTACCACTACAATGGTAGTCAGCAAATATACCTTAAGCACCAAATCACAGAAGCTGATGCTGCCAATGGTTATATTGATTTGCCACCAAGCCTTCTTGGTATTTCAGGAATCTTTCCTCTTACTACAAACCTTTCAACAGGTTCTGGTATTTTTAATGTTCAATATCAATTTGTATTGAATAACATTGAAGATATTACCGGCTACAACGTACAGAACTATTACATGGCAATGAGCCACCTACAATTTCTTCAAGAGATTCTAGTAGGTAAGCCAATGATTCGTTACAATAAGCATGTTAATAAACTGTTTATTGATGTTAGTAAAAACTTTCTTACCGTAGGTGAATACATTATTGTTGAAGCTTATGACGTTATTGACGCTGACACATACACCGATGTATGGGGTGATCGTTGGTTACAAAATTATGCCACTATTCTAATCAAAGAAAACTGGGGTTCAAATCTTACTAAATTTAGTGGTATGCAGTTAGTTGGCGGTGTATCATTTAACGGAGAGCAAATATTATCAGAGGCGAAAGCTGAGCGCGAGAAAATGGAAGAAGAAGCAATTCGATCCTACCAGCCTCTAACCTATAACTTCATTGGATGATTTTGAATCATGGCAACTAATGTATTCTTTCGAAACTACGATAACTTTAATGAGCAACAGCTTATCGATGACTTGGTTATCGAAAGCATTCGTATGTATGGAGTCGATATCATTTACATTAAGCGTTCTATAACAGGCCGCGATGATATTTTTAATGAAGACGACATGCCATTATATGACGAAACCTTCCACTTTGAATGCTATGTTAAAAATGTAGATGGGTTTGAAGGTGAAGGTGACTTCCTATCTAAGTTTGGTTTACAAATACGAGACTCTGTTACGTTCTCTGTAGCTAACAGAACATTTGAAAGACATGTTACTCGCGAACTACCAGAAATGGTACGTCCACGCGAGGGCGATCTCATCTACTTCCCACTTAACGAAAAAATGTTTGAGATCAAGTTTGTAGAACATGAGAGTGTATTCTATCAGAGTGGTGCTTTACAAGTATCTGACATGAAGGCTGAACTTATAGAATTCAGTGGTCAAAGATTTGAAACAGGTCGTGAAGCTATTGATAATTACTTTGATGAAATCGATACAACTCAGACCGATACTCTACAAGCTCTTGCAAATACAGCCGGTGATCAGTTCGGTGTTACAGATGGTGCTGACACATTAGCACGTAACTACGTATTTGAAACTGAAGGTGATAACATAGTCGACTTCACAGAGTCAGATCCATTTAGCGAAAATATTACTATTCAGGATTCATAATGGCGATTGCAAATTATTTCTATAATGCGACAACTCGAAAGTACGTAGCTTTATTTGGCACATACTTTAATCAGTTGACTGTAGAACGTATTGACAACAATCAAACAACTACTCAAAGAATGATTGTTCCAATTTCTTATGCACCATTCCAAAAAATACTAGCTCGCTTAGATCAGAATCCGGATTACAGTGCAAAAGCTGCAATTACTTTACCTCGTATGTCGTTTGAAATGACCGGCATGACTTACGACGGCGAACGTAAAATTTCGCCTATTACTAAAATTCGTAAAACAATTACTGATGATGCAGTAGGTGGTCGTAAGTTTGTATATGCTGGTGCGCCATACAATTTAGATTTCCAATTGTTCATTATGACTAAGTACCAAGAAGATGCTACTAAAATTCTTGAGCAAATCATTCCATTCTTTCAACCAGATTTTACTCAAACTGTTCGATTGATTGATGGTCTTGAACCTATAGATATACCACTAGTGCTGAATGGTGTTAGTATGGAAGATCTATATGAAGGTGGATTTGAAGAAAGGCAAAGCATATTATATACTTTAAACTTTACAATGAAGGCTTGGTTCTTTGGTCCAGAAAAGCAAAAGGGTATTATTAAGTTTGTTGATGTTCGTTATGCAACTGACAGTAATCTTAACTCAGACTTTGAAGAGTTCTACACTTTACAGCCAGGGATGACTGCTAACAATACACCAACGACAAAACAAGAACTTAGTGTAGATTATAGTTTAATTGAATTTGATGATGACTGGGATTATGCCGAACAGATATCGGATACCCCGCCATCCTAATAAGGATGTATTATGAAAGTTGGATTTACCTGTAGCGCATTTGATTTGCTGCACGCAGGACATGTACAAATGTTAAGAGATGCAAAAGCTCAATGTGATTATTTGATGGTAGGATTACAAATGGATCCTGGCCTTGATAGGAGTAACAAAAACTCTCCTGCTCAAACAATAGTAGAAAGATATACACAACTAAAAGCAGTGAGTTATGTAGATGAGATTATTCCATACTCCACTGAAAAAGATTTAGAAGACATACTTGAATTATATACAATTCATGTAAGAATATTAGGCGAAGAGTATCGCGATAAAGATTTTACTGGGAAAGATATTTGTCGTATGAGAGACATTGATCTATACTTTAATCAAAGAGGTCATCGTTTTAGTAGTAGTGATTTGAGAAAGCGTGTACAGGAGTGCTTAAGATGAGTGACGATAAAATAGCAGATTTATTAAGTATGAGACCTTTAGAAGATGCGAGAGAAGATATTAAGACTTCCCTTCCCGCCAAGGATTTAAATCAAGAAGAAATAGAAATTGTTGAAAACTCGTTGCTTCCAGCTGAAGTGGCTGAGCCTCAACTCCCAACCGTAGCAGCAAAGAATGCTGATGAGAATCTTAAGGATATCGAATTAGCTAAGAAAAACATTGAGAATATTATTCAACTTGGAGATGACTCGGTTAAAGAAATGGTGGAGATTGCAAAGCAGTCAGAATCACCCCGAGCCTTTGAAGTTGTTTCAACACTTATGAAAACGTTACTTGATGCAAACAAAGATTATGTTGAGATGTCTACTAAAAAGCGTTATGCTAAAGAAGAAAAGCAGGCAGAAACTCAGGTTACTAATAATAATCTAATTGTATCAACTGCAGACTTACTTAAAATGATAAAGGGTGAAGATGACTAGTGGCTATCTTGGTAATAACAATCTAAAGCGAATTGGCGCTGAGATTGAATTTACTCCAGAAAATTTAAAGGAGTATATGAAATGCTTAAAAGATCCAATTTACTTTGCTGAGACCTATATTAAGATCGTACATGTTGATAGAGGTTTTGTTCCTCTTGAGATGTATGATTATCAAAAAGAAATTACAGAAAAGATTACAAACAATCGCCGAGCAGCAGTATTAACAGCTCGACAGGCTGGTAAAACGACTACAGCTGTTGCTGTGATTCTACATTATATCTTATTCAATGAGTACAAAACAGTTGCTATTCTCGCTAACAAAGGAGATGCTGCAAAGGAAGTACTTGATCGAGTTAAGATTGCATATGAAGCATTACCTAAGTGGATGCAACAGGGTGTAGAAGAATGGAACAAATTTAATATTGTACTTGAGAATGGTTGTAAGATTTATGCAGGTACTACTTCTTCATCAGCCATTCGAGGTAAGTCAATATCATTCTTGTATCTTGATGAGGTTGCGTTTATTGAGGGATACGATGAGTTTTTCGCTTCAGTATATCCTACTATTTCGTCTGGTGAATCTACAAAGTTATTAATGACTTCCACACCAAATGGATTGAATCATTTTTGGAAAACATGTAAAGGTGCTGAAGAAGGAACAAATGGTTACGAGTTTACTAAAGTAATTTGGAGTGATGTACCTGGCCGAGATGAGAAATGGAGACAAGAGACTCTTGCAGCACTTGATTTCGATGAACAAAAGTTTGCTCAAGAATACTGTGGAGAATTTTTAGGTAGTTCTGGCACATTGATAGATGGTAGTAAACTTAAAGAGCTTGATTATTCTCGCCCTATAGAAGAACGAGAAGGGCTAACACAATATGAAGCAGCAATTGAAGGTCGTACATATGCAATAACAGTTGACGTATCGAGAGGTAAAGGTCTCGACTATTCAACATTTAATGTAATTGATATTACAAGTATGCCATATAAACAAGTATGTGTCTTTCGAGATAACTTCATTGGTCCGGTCGATTTTGCTTCTGTTATATATAGAGTAGGACTAATGTACAATGAAGGTGCGGTTTTAATTGAAATTAACGATATCGGTGAACAGGTATCAGACGTACTTTTAATGGACTATGGTTATGAGAATCTTCTTTACACTGAGAGCGCAGGTCGAAATGGTAAACGCATTTCAAGCGGCTTTGGAAAAAAAGTAGATAATGGAATTCGAACAACCAAATCTGTTAAGTCTGTTGGTTGTTCTATTTTAAAAATGTTGATTGAACAAAATCAACTGATAGTACAAGACTATAACACAATACAAGAGTTATCACGTTTTTCGAAAAGAGGATCCTCATACGAAGCGGAATCTGGTTCTCATGATGATTTAGTAATGAACTTAGTAATATTTGCTTGGCTAACTGACCAAATGTACTTCAAAGATATGACTGATATACATACGATGATGAAGTTAAGACAAAAAACCGAAGAAGAAATTGACCAAGATTTACTTCCATTCGGTTTTATTGATGTTGGTGATGATGACGTCTACGATGACGAACTTCAAATTGCTCGGAACGCATGGGAATTATAAACCCTTGGATTTTATAAATAGAATTAGTGATAACTAATTAAAAACTACTAGGTTTAATAGATAATAATTAAAGGAGAATAATATGGCTTTTTCCGTAAGTCCCTCTGTAATCGTTCGTGAAGTGGACGCGTCAGCAGCGGTACCAGCCATCGCAACGCCACCTGCAGCAATGGCAGGTGTTTTTAGATGGGGTCCGGTAAATGAGACTGTTCTTGTTTCTTCGGAAAATGAGTTAGTAGATCGTTTTGGTACTCCAGACGATGATAACTACGAAACATTTTTCACTGCAGCAGATTACCTCTCATACTCGTCCGCTCTTTGGGTTACTCGTGTCGATGATGGATCGGTAACAGCCGATGGCACAACCGAAGTCATCTATTTTGATGCGAATACGGCATTCATTACAGCAAATTCATCAAATGGTTTCGTCACAGGCGAAACTCCAGGAACTATAGGTAGCATTGACCAAGCGAATACAACAGTCGGTGCTTTCGAAGGATTGTATCCTGGCTCATTAGGAAACGAAATTGATGTTGTATATGTCAATTCAGAATCGTTTATTACAGAAGTAATCCCAGTCAGCCAAGCTAAAGATAGTCAAACATTTGTCGCAGTAGCGAATAACGTGCCTGCAACGACTTTTGAAGATGCCCTTACATACGGTGAGGACGAAGTTGAACTGTTAATGACTAACGATAAGCGAGTCGGCAGCAATCACAATGAGTGGCCTTTAGAGGCAGCTATTTCAATTAAGGTTGGAGACACTATACGTGTCGGTAACGATTCAGTTGGTTATCAAGACTTGCAAATTAAGTCTTGGACTGAAATGGCACTGGACCAATACGGTTTAGAAGTTGAAGCTCCGGGTGATCCAAGTAACAACTCCACGGTCCGCGATACGATTTCTTACTATCAATATTCTGTAGAATTTGTTGAAAACTACGCTCTTTTCGAAACAGCAATTAGTAAGCTATCATTTGAAAAGCGTTCAAGTTTAGCTGGTATATTTGGTAAAGCACCATCAACCGGTAACTACCATATCGCGGTTGTTGATCGTACCGGTGAAATTACAGGCGCAGCAGGCGAATTCATCGAAACTTATATCGACGTTTCAACTAATACAGCTGCTAAGCTTCCTGATGGACGCACTAACTACTATAAAGATGCAATTGGTCAAAATTCATCTTGGGTTAAGGTTGCTAATACTACTTTCTTCGAAGCTAAATCTTCTCAAACAGAAACAATGCTGTTTGGTACAGATGGTTCAACTGAAACTACCGTATCTCTCCAAGCATTAGCCGAAGGTTACGATTACTACGCTAATCCAAATGAAATCGATGTTTCCTTTATTCTACAAGGTAAGGGCGATCGATTGGGTACACGAGCAAACTACATCATTAGTAATGTTGCTGATAGTCGTAAAGATGCAATCGCTTTTGTTTCTCCTGCTAAGGAAGATGTAGTAGATGAATCTAAGTCTAATGCAATGCTTGCAAACGTACTTAGTTACCGTAATCGACTCCAGAGCAGTTCTTACTGGTTCATGGATTCAGGTTATAAGTATCGTTATGATAAGTACAATGACGTTTATCGCTTTGTACCTCTGAATGGCGATATGGCAGGTCTAGCTTCTCGAGTTGAGCCTTTCGAGTCACCAGCAGGTTTCCGTAAAGGTGTTATTAAGAATGTTGTTAAGCTCGCGTTTAATCCTAATAAGGCACAACGTGATCAGCTTTACAGCAGCGACATTAACCCAGTAATGAGTCAAGTAGGACAAGGTATTGTTCTATTCGGTGACAAGACTGGTTTGGGAACGCAGAGTGCATTTGATCGACTCAATGTTCGTAGATTGTTTATTGCGGTTGAAAAAGCGATTGCTAATGCAGCACAAGGGTTCTTATTTGAATTGAATGATGAGTTTACTCAGACACAGTTTAAGAATATCGTGGAGCCTTTCTTAAGAGATATTCAAGGTC
>ERZ1047472.461-NODE-461-length-36461-cov-6.065896_pt1 | contig 36461 bp, 33 predicted proteins | sample MGYA00383095_ERZ1047472 | MGnify/ENA primary metagenome ERZ1047472 (study PRJEB29581, sample SAMEA5548365) | metagenome | biome: marine; feature: coastal; material: water | depth 1 m | study: Short-term variability in the microbial, nano- and picoplankton dynamics... | reverse complement strand
AAATCGGATGCGTCTTTATTTGAAATCAACCCAGTATTAAAAACAAGTGATAATAAAATATTAGCGGTCGATGCAAAAGTAACCATTGACGATAATGCCTTATTTAGACATAAAGATTATTTAGAATTAAGAGACATTCGCGAAGAAAATCCGATTGAAGTTGAAGCAGGTGCTTTAGGTCTTAATTACGTAGATTTAGAAGGCAACGTTGGCTGTATGGTAAACGGAGCAGGCTTGGCAATGGCGACGATGGATTTAATCAAACAAGCAGGGGGTGAGCCGGCTAACTTTTTAGATGTTGGAGGCACAGCTGATGCCGCTCGTGTAGAAGCAGCCTTTCAAATTATCTTAAAAGACCCAGAAGTAAAAGCAATTTTGATCAATATTTTTGGTGGAATTGTACGTTGTGATCGTGTGGCGCAAGGGGTCATCGATGCGTATAAAAACATGGGAACCATTAATGTACCAATCATTGTACGTTTACAAGGAACCAATGCCGATATCGCTAAAAAACTGATTGACAACTCTGGATTAGACGTTCAAAGTGCCGTTGAATTTCAAGAAGCAGCCGATAAAGTACAAGCTGTTTTAGCATAAGTTTAGAGACTCCATTTTTTGGGGATAGATACTTACAAGATTAAAATCCAGAGCCAACGCTCTGGATTTTTTTTATAAATTATTTTTAATACATTGCTACTGTATTAACGTCCCAAACCCTCTACCGCCATGAAAATAAGTGTTGCACAAATCAAACCTTTCAAAGGGGATATAGGAAAAAATATAACGGCTCATTTAAAACTTATCGAATTGGCCATTGAAGCGCAAGTTTCAGCACTTTTTTTTCCTGAACTATCAATCACAGGCTATGAAGCAGATCTGGCAAAGTCATTAGCGACCGATCAAAATGATAAACGGTTTGATGTCTTTCAAAAAATTAGTGACTCTAATAATATCACGATTGGACTTGGTGCACCCACTAAAGGAACCTCAAAACCTTTGGTAAGTATGGTCCTATTTCAACCTCATAAAAATCGTTTGACCTATTCTAAACAGTATTTATACAAAGGAGAAGAACAGTATTTTGAAAAAGGAAGTGAAATCTGTTTTATCCAATTAGAGAATCATAAAATTGCCCCAGCTATTTGTTATGAATCCACGGTAGCGGATCATAGTGAGGCTGCAATTTCTCAATCTGCAACGATTTATGTCGCCGCAGTGATGACCAATAAGTCAGGCATTCACAAGAAACTAAAGGGGTTATCTAGCTTGGCAAAAAAATATAAAATAATAGTTTTAATGTCAAATTTTGTCGGGTTCTCTGGAGGAAGTGAATCCGCTGGGAAAACTTCAATATGGAATCAAAAAGGAGACTTGATAGGGCAAATGAGTGATACAGACGAAGGGCTTTTGATTTATGATATAGATTCAGGTTTTACTAAAGAGACATTAAAAAAAACTGAATGATGTTATGGGCGTAGGGAAATTAAAAGACTCAAAATCGTAACGTTTTTCTTAACGGAGATTTTAAAGCACCCCAAAGTTCTTTTTATAAATTTTCTTCTATTTCTTTATCCGTTAACACATCTGGTCTAAATTCACTCATAATTTTTTCTTGCTTAGACATCGCATATTTAAAACCAGATTTCCACCATTTTTGCATCAATTTTTTATCAAATACTAATGAATTTGTTGTTAAAACGGTTGGTGTATAATATAAATTAAGCTTTACATTTTTATTGTTGGCAGCGAGTTTACCAATCGTAATATTATGTTTTTCTACGTGGGTTAGCATAAAATCGAACACGTCAAATAGTAAAGAAAACGGATTTTTAGCAGGTAATTTATTAAATTGAGTTACCTCTGTTTCTAGAATAATGGCATCTATTTCTGTGGCGCCTCTTAAAATGGCTTCTCGAATTGGGACTAAAGAACCAAAACCTCCATCAGCATATTGACAATTATTTTTTTCTAACAAACTCATAAATGGGATATAGTTGCAAGAGCCCCAAATCCAATCGCAAAAATCATCATAGGTACACTCTTGAATTGATTTATATTCAACCTGATTGACTGTTAAGTTAGAGACGGTAACGACCACTTCTTTGTTTTCACCTCTAATTTTCGCATACATTTCTTTGGTAATTTTTGTTTTAATTAAGCGTCTTAAATTTTTGCTTTCACCAAAAGTTTTTCTTCCGTTTAAAAAATTCCAAAGTGTATTTAAATGCCGAATACTCACCACTTTTTCGCCATCAACTTTTTTAATTTTAAAAGGATTGTTACTAAAAATGGTTTTCTGATTTACATTTGTATAAAGTTCTTTTAGTTCATCCAACATGCCCAAAGCTAAATGAGAGACCATTAAACTGCCTGTAGAAGTGCCCAAAAACAAATCGTATTCCTTCCCTTGATTTTCCATTAGATATTGTGCAACGCCGCCTGCAAATGCGCCTTTGCTTCCACCTCCAGAAATTACCAATGCTTTTTTCATCACTTAAAATGATTTGTTTGTTGGGTTGTATAAAAGTATTAAAAAAGACCAGAATATCCGTTTTAGTATTACTTTTTAACACCTTTTGGAAAAACTTATACACAGCCAGGTGTAAATACATCACAAATTTGGAGCTTAGAACAAATAAAGTTTAGACCTTCAAAGCGTCTAACTTTTTTTGATAGTCTTTAATCTGGTCTCGAAATTTTGCTGCATGCAAGAAATCTAAATCTTTAGCAGCCGATTCCATCAGTTTTCGAGTGTCTCTAATTTTTTGTTCTAATTCCGGGGCTGCCAAGTAGGCGTTTTCAGGTTCAGCGGCCTTCATCGCCTCTTGTTCATAATAATAACTACTCACTGAGTTTTTAGTCAGTGCATTATTTAGACTTTTATTCAGTGCTTTGGGTTTTAAGTTGTGTTTTGTGTTGTAGGCGATTTGCTTTTCGCGACGGTAGGTGGTTTCGTCTATGGTTTTTTGCATGCTTTTCGTAATTTTATCGGCATACATTATGGCACGCCCATCAAGGTGCCTAGCTGCACGTCCTACGGTTTGTGTTAGTGAACGCGCCGATCGTAAAAAGCCCTCTTTATCCGCATCTAAAATGACGACTAAGGACACTTCAGGTAGGTCCAAGCCTTCCCGCAGAAGGTTAACTCCGACAAGGACATCAAAAATACCCTTACGTAAATCTTGCATAATTTCTACCCGTTCCAAGGTATCTACATCACTGTGTATGTAACGACATCTGATTTGAATCCGTGCGAGGTATTTAGTCAGCTCTTCGGCCATTCGTTTGGTAAGGGTAGTGACCAAAGTACGTTCGTCTTTTTCGACCCGTTGTTGAATTTCTTCAATCAAATCATCAATTTGATTCAAACTCGGTCGCACTTCGATTATCGGATCTAAAAGTCCCGTTGGACGAATGACTTGCTCTACGAAAACGCCATCCGATTTTTCGAGTTCATAATCTGCTGGGGTCGCACTCACATACAATACTTGGTTTTGAAGACTTTCAAATTCTTCAAATTTCAGCGGCCGGTTGTCCATAGCTGCAGGCAGTCGAAAGCCATATTCAACCAAATTTTCTTTACGACTTCGATCTCCGCCATACATGGCATGAACTTGTGAAATCGTGACATGACTTTCGTCTATCACCATTAAGGAATCACTTGGGAAATAATCAAGCAGGCAAAATGGGCGTGTGCCAGGTGCTCGACCATCTAAATACCGCGAATAATTTTCGATTCCAGAACAATACCCCAGTTCTCGAATCATTTCTAAATCAAATTCGGTACGTTCTTTTAAACGTTTGGCTTCTAAGTGTTTCCCAATTTCTTTGAAATAATCGTGTTGTAGAACCAAATCATCTTGAATATCTTTGATCGCATTCTGTAAAATATCTGGAGAGGTCACAAACATGTTTGCAGGATAAATAGTCACACTTTCATAAACTTCGATGACTTTATTAGTGTTGATGTCAAACGCTTCAATGGCTTCAATTTCATCGCCAAAAAAGTGGATTCTAAATCCGTAATCGGCATAACTAGGAAATACATCCACTGTATCGCCTTTGATTCTGAAATTTCCATGGTTAAACTCACCTTCAGTCCTTGAATATAAACTTTGAACGAGTTTATGTAATAAGGCGGTTCTGGAAATGACTTCATTCGCTTTTAGACTTATGACATTTTTTTGAAACTCGGCAGGATTTCCAATTCCGTACAAACAAGAAACGGAGGCAATTACAATCACATCTCTTCGGCCCGATAATAGGGAAGAAGTGGTGCTTAATCGTAGTTTTTCAATTTCTTCATTGATGGATAAATCTTTTTCAATATACGTTCCTGAGACCGGGATATAAGCTTCTGGTTGATAATAATCGTAGTAGGAAACGAAATATTCGACTGCATTTTCAGGGAAAAACTGCTTAAATTCCGAGTACAGTTGGGCGGCAAGTGTTTTATTATGTGCTAGGACTAAGGTTGGACGCTGTACTTCTTGAATGACATTTGCCACCGTAAAGGTTTTCCCTGAACCTGTAACCCCCAACAGTGTTTGGTATTTTTCATTGGCTTCAATTCCAGCTACTAATTGATTAATAGCTGTAGGTTGATCGCCTGTGGGTTTAAATTCGGATGTAAGCTTAAATTGCATTTAGCAAAGCTAAGGCAAAGTAAGTACTAGAGCAAAGCACACATTGAAATCTTTAGTAATAATTAACGCTTTAGCGAAAAATGCCCTTTAAAATCTCTTCCATCTTGAAGTTTCACATAGAACCAATAGTCGGAGGCTGAAACGTTGGAGCCATTGTAGGTGCCATTCCAGCCATCCTCTAAAGCGTTTAATTTTATGAGCAGTTTACCAAAACGATCAAAAATATAAACATCGCTATCCATCTGAGTTGAGGTTCCGATTCCAGAAACATGCCAACGATCATTAAATCCATCGCCATTTGGGGTGAAAAACTTTGGGAACCCAATGACAGAAATAGGGGCATTTATGACGCCACAATTGTTTTTATCTCTAACAAATACCGTATGTAGCCCAGGACTAACATTCATGAAAATAGTTGAATTTTGATAGCCTGAAAACTCAGAATCTAATGAATACTCATAATCGCCTTCTCCAGAAACCAAAACAGTGACGGTATTATTTTCTGACGGGTCAATAATAGTGATGGATTCTATCGTTGCACTATTTGAAGGAATCACGTTCACCGTTCTGATTTTTGAACAGCCGTTGCTATTAGAAATTGTCACGGAATATGATCCTATTTCGTTGATTTTAATAGAGGCTGTTTTTTCGCCTGTTGACCATTCGTAATTGAAGTTGTTTACAGGTCCAGTTAGGACTCCCCCATCAATTGTAATTCGGTTTGGATACGTATTTAAACAATAGAGATTCTCGTCATTGGGTGTGATTTCTGGCAGCGAATGCACCACCAATTTTAATTGATTGATACCGTAACAATCATTGTCATTTTCAATTCGTGCAAAAATGGTTTGATTGTAGGCAATGGTGTTCGTGAAATTATTCGAGAGTGCATTTGTTTCTAAAAGCACATCTTGGTATTCTACATAATAATTTAACTTTGAACTGGATGGTAACCCCTTCAGAATTAAAGCATCGGCATCTCTAAGGTTGAAACTAATTTCCCCATCTACAGTCCCATCTGTATCACAGAGCTCTAATGTCGCATCATTTCCGGTAGTTGCTCCGACTTTTAAAATCAATTCAGCCACACTATAGCATCCAGTTTGTATGTTTAAAACCTGAACGTAGAGTTGCTCTGGATTTACACTATTTACATAGGCTTCACCACTAATGTTGTTTGAGGCGTCCATTTCAGCATCCATTCTATTTTGGTAGAATTTCAGATTACGATCCGTGAAATTATTTGTAACTTTATCGTAGACCTGGTTTAAATTAAACAGTGTTTTTCCGTCATAAACACCATCTTCATCACACTGGACCAAAGACACATTGATGGCGTCTGGAGTTTGAGTTACTGTGAACGTTTTTGAAAATGTTTTTGTAGTGATACCAATTTGAAGCGTGACCATGACGGTATAATTTCCAGCAGAAGAATAGGTATGTGTTGGACTGTCTGCCGTCGATGGACTACTTCCGTCGCCAAAATCCCATGAAATACGATCATAAGTTTCAGAACTATCAATAGTAAACTTAACGACCTCACCAAAACATAAGTTTTCAACTTCAATTTTTGCTAAGAAAAATGATTGAATAAAAGGTGGTAAGCCAAGCCTTGTATATGTGCCTTTAGCTAACGACTGTCCAGAAGCATTATAATCGCACAACGCTCCTAATTCATTGGGGCTATTAATAACGTCTAGGGTGACGTTATTAGCAGTGTTTACGGCATATATTTTACCATTTGGAGCGAGTTGAATAGCAGCTATAAATCTACTTCCAGTATAGATGCTAGTCCTCGTCACAGGAACATCAGTAGCTTCTAAATCAAATTGTAACACCGAGTTTGACCCAGTTGTATAGAGCTTACTGGAATCTGGAGAAAATGCCGTACCATACACATCTGTATTATTTATAATGTTCACTGGGTTACTAACCGTTCCAGTAGCATCATCAAAGTCATAGATCCATATACTTCCAGTGTTATTTGCGTCTTCCCCTTGGCTAGTTCCTTGCTCAGTGTGAGAGATAACAAGTTTAGTGCCGTCAGGGGAGGATTTCATGTATCCAATGGCGTTTCGACGGTAACCATTGATTGATATGTTGGGGGTGATTTGAGTGGTCACTGGGGTGGTGTTCACGCCACTAGCATTGACACGAAAGGCATAGAACACATCCATAAAGTGACTTAAAACCCAATACGATTGTCCATCGTTATGTTTTACAGCTGTGATTTTCTCAGAACATTTGAAGGCCTCTTGATCTGGGTCACTCGGATCATACGTTAATAAGTGAAGGTTTTTTTCAGTGGCATCGATATCGCCATTCCCACTATTGAGAGTTAAATCTAAAAGTGAGTAATTTAAACCATTATTATAACCGTCATCCTCAGAAGGAATTGTATAGCTTACACCTTCACTATACGAAGATAAGGGGGTCCCATCGCGATTGGCGGGGCCTTGGTTTGGAAACGCCCATGCATTGTTGTGATGCGGTTCATCAACGGTGAATACATAGTAGTGATCTGGGTTGCCCGGTCTTGGAACAATCAATGCAGAGGAAGTACTTGAGGGATCTCCCAATAAACCGCTGCCAGCCCTGTAATTCGCATTAGGCATGATTTGGTGATTTTTATCCCAAACATTTCGACCATCAGAGTAAAACAGCAAATTTCCATTGAAATCTGAAATTGACGAACAGCCCTCGGCTGTATTTATTGTTGACGTTGCTGCATTCGTGCTTGTAACGGATTCCGAGTCGACATCAAAGGTTAATCCTGCTCCATTTCCAAAATACCAATGCGAAGCTTCCCCTTGTGAAAAAAGGGAACCGCTTATTAATAAAAAAACAAAAATTGTACTATGTTTCATCAAAAATAATTGGAACGTTTTTTAATGTACATCAAAAAACAAACATTTAAATTATGATTTGAAATATACTATAAATCTCTCCTTTTTAATAGCTTATAACATAAAAATATAAATAAAATTGTCCAACAAATAACGATTATGACCGTGTCTAAATGGACTGCATAGTCATAGGCAATGTCTGAGTTGGATGGAAATTTGGTCATGGCAACGCGCTGAAATGGTTGCTTGATAAGGTTAGACATTGAAGTTAAAGGGAAAAAGTTTTGCACTTTTTGAGCGATTTCATAACTTTCTTTCCAAGTGATAATACCTAAAATAATCCACTCTAATATCAAATCGACCAATAAGAACGCTAACGCAAAAGCAGAGCGTTTGGCTAGAACCCCTAAAAATAAACAGAACGAAAAGAACCCTACTAGTTTTACAAAATAGGCGAGTAGAAACTCCATTTGTTGGATTATAATGTGAAATTCATTGTAACTCGAATATATAAGACCAAGAGTCAAAGAGATGATAAAAATAATGATGGTTGAAACAAACGAGAAAAAAACAATGACATAGAATTTAGACAAGATAAATTCCTTTTTACTAAGCCCATCGATGAGGTTTTGTTTGAGTGTTTTATTACTGTATTCGTTCCCAATCATAGATACAACTACGATGGCAAAAAAGAATTTAAACAAGGATACAAAAAAAGTAGTGATATGCCATACAATTGGAAAATTAAAAATTCCTAATTCTCCGAGTTCGAGAGTAAAAAAACCAAAGACATTGATCTTTAGTGCGGATAACAGAATCACACAAAGCGGTAAAATAAATGAAATAAATATTAATATTTTACTCGTTTTGTTGAGCAATAGTTTCTGAAGTTCTAAATTGAGTAATCGTCTCATTGGTTGTCAGTTAATTGTAAAAATTGTTCTTCAAGGCTTTCTTTTCGTTTTACTAAATGGCTCAAAACGATTCCGTTTTTAAACAGGAGTCGATTAAATTCTTCAGCTTCCATTGGGTGTTCCAGAAATGCAGTGATTAAATCAGTTTCTACTTTTGTATGTGAAAAATTGGGGTGAGCTTCAAGAAGTGACATCAAGTCTTCTTTTTGAGTTGTTTTTAATTCAAAAAATCCATGACTAGAAATTAATTCATCAACGCGACCAGAAAAAAGATTGACTCCTTTTCTTAAAACCACCACATGCGTACACACTTTTTCAACTTCATCTAAGAGATGTGAAGCTAGTAAAATTGTAGTTCCGTTTTGGGCGATTGATTTTATAATTTCTCTAATTTGATGAATCCCTTGTGGGTCTAAACCATTTGTAGGCTCGTCTAAAATTAATATTTCTGGGTCATTGAGAAGTGCCGAGGCAATTGCTAAACGTTGTTTCATCCCTAAAGAAAAGGCACTAAATTTGCTATCTTTCCGATCTATAAGCCCAACGATTTCTAACGTCTTATTTATAGTTTCGTAGGGGATTTCTTTAATTTTACAAACCAATTTGAGGTTTTGATATGCAGTCATGTACGGATAAAAATTGGGGTGTTCAATAATGGCTCCCACTTTTTTGAGTGCTTGATGCGTTGTCATTGAACCACCAAACCAAGAGAAATTTCCAGACGTTTTATTAACAACGTTTAAAATAATTCCTAAAGTAGTAGATTTTCCACTTCCATTGGGTCCTAAGATCCCGTAGATATTTCCTTTTTCTATACTAAAGGATAGATCACTGACAGCTGTAAGAAGTCCGAATTTTTTGGTAAGATTTGAAATTTTAAGAATCGATTCCAATGGGTTATAATTTGGTTAGTTACTATAAATTTAGACGAGATATTGTCAATTTTGTTACAAGTTAAAAAATAAAACTTAATTTTGGTTTCAAGTTAAACGATGAGCCAAGCCTGTCCGAAATTTTATTTTTTATGAAAGATGATTTAAAAATATCACTTAAAAAACCATCTTACCCTGTGAGCTCTGCACTTAAGACGTATTTAAGTGAATATAATCGTAAGATTCGATTGCCTATTTTTTATGATGATTTACTTCGTTTTCAAGGTTCTGTTGTGGTTTATGATAAAAATGATAAAGATACGCTTTGGGTCCGAACGTATTATAGCGAGTTTGACCGTCAAGAAATAGACTTATGCCTCAAGAAAGTATATACGACCTTGCACTCTGACGGAAATGAAAAGACCATTCCGTTTTTAAATGTGGATGCCATTGACTATTGTACGTTTGGGAATTCAAAACCATTTCGCATAAAAATCAGAAATGTACTCAATGATAATTATGCATATTTTTACGTTAAAAAGGCAGATGCTTCACGAATCTATGGTTTGGAGCTTGAACATATGCTGTCGCCCCATAACTTGAATTTCCTTGTGTATAATGACACCCTTATTGAAGAACATATTACAGGGATTCCTGGCGATGAATTTATTGAAACCATGTTGCCTAATTGTACGCCCTCTGAAAAATCTCAAATTGCTAAGGAGTTTGTGAAATTTAATGAGCGTTGTATGATTCGTTTGTTAGGTGACATGCGTTCTTATAACTATGTAATTGTTCCAACGCATGACTTTGATCATGTGGTTTATACGGTTCGAGCAATTGATTTTGATCAACAATGTTTTGAAGGTAAATTCAATGTATACCGACCACAATTTTTTAAAGAAAATTTTAAAATGGTTGATATGATTTCAGAACGATTTGAAAAAGACTCTATCAATCAGTATAAGTTAGAAGAACGCTCCATTATTGCCAAACGATTCATAAGTTTTGATGATCGCATTAATGAGCTCCTTGAGTGTATGATTTCTGATACGCTTTCGACTCCTGAGCATGAAACCTTATTAAAAACAAAAATCTATGAATACACTAATGACACCAGGTTTTTGAAAAGCAAGAATATGGGAGAAATATTAAAACATAGTTTAGATTTTGTCAAACGAAACTATCAAACAGAAAACTCAGATATTATTTTCTAATTCCAGTTTTCTTCAAAGTCCAAATGATCGTAATCATCGGAGCTGTATCCATCTTCAAATTCATCAAAAGCATCTTCACCGCTTTCGGCTTCAAATACCTTTTCAGGAGCTTCGTCTGGAACTTGTCCGTGTACAAAAAGCAAGTTAGGATAATCAGTTCCTTGTGCTTCATCGACGATTTCTCCCAGTTCGACCATAAAGGTCCACATACTCAAAAAATCATAAACATAAATAAGTTTTGTACGATTTTCAGTGACGGCAGAATTAAGGATGGTTTCACTCATGAGTTGAATATCGCTTCCTCCTTCGCTCATATCAAATAATGAGATTTCTTCGCCTTGATTCCATTCATCATCACTGATATAAAACGAGGCCATTTCACTGCCATCAAATCCAAAAGATTGGGTGATCACATTGTGTAAGTCTTCGAGAGTATCAGTGTCTCTAATTTCAATATCTCTAAAAATATCCTCTTTGGTATCGTTGTCTAAAACAACTCTAAATCTAAAAATCATAATTCAATAATATTAAACAAATATAAGATGCATTTTTCTTATGCGAGTTGGTTTTGTCTTTTTTTATGTAAGACTTCTAGAAGGATATAACTCTGAATTCCAAATAGAATCGATGCAATTACCAAATGTAGGGGTTGGCTCAGAAAAGGGAACTCGAAGTAGTACATCAGAATTCCGGTTCCTGCTTCAAGAATGATACAGTAAATCACTAATTTAATTTTTTGATATCCTAATGAGTTAGATCGATTTAGAAGCCACAAATACCCATTTAAAGCTAAGACCAAAATGGAGGTCGAACGGTGGATGTAAAAGTTTAAATCGGGAGAAGAGAGCCAAAGCGCTTTTTGGTAGCCTATGAGTTTTGTTTGCTCATCGACAAATTGCCGAACTTGAGTCCCTAAAATAATTTGAACTAATGACACTACAAGTGCTAAAACTAAAATATTAAAAAAACGATTTTGATATATCTGAGTTTTATAATTGCTTTTTGATGCAAATATGAGATACAAAATAAACGCCACAATGAGTAATGCCATCACCATGTGAATGGTGATTTTGTAAGGCGCTAGATTTGAGTCTACCACCGTTTTTCCAAGCCAGGCTTGAAAGCCCATCCCAAATAGGGTGAGAATGGATACGATCGGAATCCATTTATTTTTTTTCCAAAACCAAAACGACAAGACTGTAAAAATTAAAATGGGAATTCCAGACACAACCCCAACCAGTCGATTGATAAATTCTACCCAAGTATGCACGGTGTCATAGGTGGTATAATCGTGTTTGCTATAGGTCTCCCAATTAGTGATGTTAAGGGAGTCACTAGAAATAAAATCAGTTTTGGCAACCAAAAACGCTTCCTGATCGATAAGAATCATCATGCCTTTTTTGTAAACATGGTTTGGTTCAAAATCTAACTGCTTGCTGTCGGTTGGCGGGACATAATATCCAAAACATTTTGGCCAATCTGGACAGCCCATTCCGGAGCCAGTCATGCGTACGATAGCCCCCGCAACAATAACGAAGTAGATGAGTACTAACGCAATTTTTGAAATTGTTCTAAATTTACTTTTCATCGGCAATTTTTAATCCTAAATCAGTTCCTTTTTTCAACATCAATTCAAACGCTTTTTGAGGTTCATTTGGGATGACACCGTCCAAAATAGCTTCTTTGATAAATTCTTTAATGACTCCAATCTCCCTAGAAGGTCCTAAGTTAAAGGTCTTCATAATTGTTTCACCCGAAATTGGTGGTTGGAAGTCCCGCAGTCGATCGCGTTCTTCCACCTCCACAATTTTTTCACGAACAAGTTTAAAATTATGGTGGTATTTCTTGAATTTATAAGGGTTTTTGGTGGTGATGTCTGCTTCACAAAGCGTCATTAAATCTTCTGCAAATTCTCCAGCATCAAAAACCAAACGTCTCACAGCAGAGTCTGTAATATTTTCTTGTGCCAATACAATCGGTCGCGAACTCATAAAAACGAGTTTTTGAACGTATTTCATTTTATCATTTAAAGGCATTTTTAAACGCTTAAATAAAAAATAAACCATTTTTGACCCCTTTAGCTCATGTCCATGAAAGGTCCAACCGACTTTTTTGCTAAATCGCTTTGTCGGCGCTTTTCCAATATCGTGTAGCAGTGCCGCCCAGCGCAGCCATACATTGTCTGTATGAGGGCAAATATTATCAACCACTTCGAGGGTGTGATAAAAATTATCTTTATGCTTTTGTCCTTCTAGTTCATCGACCCCTTTCAAATCGGTCAGTTCAGGCAAGATGCGTTCCAATAAGCCTGTTTTTTCAAGCAATAGAAATCCAATAGAAGGTTTTTTACTTTCTAATATTTTTTGAAGCTCCACGTTGATCCGCTCTTTTGTAATAATTTCGATGCGCTGCGACTGTTCTTTAATCGCTTTAAAGGAAGCGACTTCAATCTCAAAATCCAGTTGAGTTGCAAAACGGATGGCTCTCAACATACGCAAAGGATCGTCGCTAAAGGTAATTGCAGGGTCTAAAGGGGTTTTGATGCGTTTTTCAGACAAATCCTTCCGTCCATCAAAAGGATCTAAGAGCGTCCCGTAAGTCGTACTGTTTAAACTAATTGCCATCGCATTGATTGTGAAATCTCTGCGGTTTTGATCTTCTTCTAAAGTGCCATCTTCTACAATGGGGTTCCTACTGTCTTCGTTGTAAGATTCTTTTCGAGCGCCTACAAATTCCAGTTCAACGCCTTCATAATTAATCATGGCTGTGCCATAGGTTTTAAAGATTTGAACTTTAGGATGATTAGGAAGGTTTTTAGCAACTTGTTTTGCAAGTGCGATGCCGCTTCCAATCGCCACAATATCAATGTCTTTTTTATGTCCGCGTCCTAAAACAAAATCACGTACAAAACCACCAATCACGTAGCAATCGACGCCTAAATCGTCTGCGGATTTTGAGATCACCTGAAAAATAGGGGCGGTCACTGCCTGTTTGTAATTCATGTGTTGAGTGGTTTCCAAAGGTTCAATAACTTATTTTCTAATCACTTTTACTTCGCCGTTGTTACTCAGTTTTATAATTGAAGACGGTTTTGAAGTGTTTTTTGTACGCTCCAAATTTACGACATAGTCCACACCTTTTAAAATATAGTCCTCAATTTCTTGAAAGGATTTTGGGGTGGGATTTCCAGAAATATTGGCAGAGGTTGAAACAATTGGTTTTTTAAATCGTTTGAGCAAATCGGCACAAAACCCTTCTTTTACCATCCGAATTGCTAAGGTGTTGTCTGGCGCAATAAGATTTTCTGTGACTCGTAAAGGTTTATCATAAATGATGGTGGTTGGTGCGGTCGCATATTCTAAAATGCTGTAAGCAGCTTCCGGAATATCTTCAACGTGATAATTTAACATATTAAAATCACTGACCAAGCAAATCATGGTTTTTTGATCTTCACGATTTTTGAGCTTATATAACTTTTCGACCGCAGCAAAATTAGTCGCATCACAGCCTAATCCCCAAACCGTATCGGTAGGGTAAAGGATGATTCCGCCTTGTTTGAGCGTTTTAATGGTATTGTTTAATTCAAGAGATTCCATAAAAGGAGACGTTTGTTTTTGGCTTTGTTAGAATGCGTATTTAGAGTCTAAAAATTATTATATTCATCAAATAAATGTTTTGTAAATTTACATCAAATTTTTAAAATAAGAGACTTTTAAAAAGTACCCTATTATTCCAATCAATCACATGAAAATTGTCAATATAGTCATTCCGATATACAAAACAAATTTAGACGATTTTGAGATAAAATCTTTGAAACAATTTCTGCTAGTGTTGGGAAATTACCCCACAACATTGGTGATTCCAGAACACTTAGAAGTAACTGAGTTTCTAAAAACATACCAATTAGAGCAGTGCACCATTGAACGTTTTGATAATACCTATTTTTCTTCAGTTTTTGGGTATAATAAACTCATGTTGATGGAAGCGTTTTATGCGCGTTTTGAGGCCTATAAGTATATTTTAATTTATCAACTTGATGCCTATGTTTTTAGAGATGAACTGTTAGATTGGTGTTCTAAAGATTACGACTACATTGGCGCTCCGTGGATTGCAACTCCCAATAGAGGGTTCAAAAAACTAGTATCACTTTTTGATTCTAAGAAAAAGAAAGCGCGTTCTAGTATATTTTATAAGGTTGGTAATGGCGGTTTTTCATTACGAAAAGTGAGTTCACACATTGCTAATTCAAAGAAAATGAAGCCGGTAATAGAACAGAATTTAAAACGATCAAAGGACGATTTTAGAATTATGGAAGATGTTTTTTGGTCCTCAATTCCTGAACAGGACTCTCGTTTTTTAATTCCGGATTATAAAGAAGGATTGCAATTTGCTTTTGACCGGAAACCAGATCTTGCTTACAAGCTAAATAACAACAAACTTCCTTTTGGATGTCATGGATTTGAAAAGCCAAAAGTGAAAGTTTTTTGGGAGAAGATGATGTCCTAGTCGTTTAATTATTAGCAGCTTTCCAATGGCCTCTTAGTTTGGAATACTTTAGATATGTAACTCTAAATGTTTGTTTGCAAATTCGCCAACCATTCACGCCGTCCAAAATACCCAATCTTAAAAAATAGGCTTTAAAAAAGGCCCATGAGGGTCTCACTATCAATTTGATGAGTGGGGCTTTGATTCCTAATTCAAAATAGGCACTTGCAGCAATGCTAGAAAAATTTTCAACTTTTTGTTTGTGTTCCTCGTAGTCTCTGTAAATCCAATGTAGAAGATCGCCTTTTAGATGTCCGCTTTTAATAGTGGGTTTTAACTTATAAGAATCGTGCGGATTGATACCTTTCCATTCTCCATGGCCTTTTTTGAAAAGTCTTAATTTTTTATCCGGATACCAATCTGAAAAGTGAATCCACTGTCCACAATAATTATTCTTACGATTGGAGTAATAGCCGTCAAATTTCCAGTTTTTTTTCACTTCCAAAATGGATTTTTTTAAGCGGTCTGAAAGTGCTTCATCGCCATCCAAAGACAAAATATAATCGAAGTTTGCTTGTTCAACTGCAAAGTTTTTTTGCTCTTTATAGCCTAAAAATTCTTGAGGGATAAAACGGACCTTAAATTTTTCGCAAATGGCTTGGGTTTTATCAGTAGAGTAGGAGTCTACCACCACAATCTCATCAACAATACCCACTAAAGATGCCAAGCATTTTTCTAAATGCTCTTCTTCATTATAGGTGATAATTACGCCTGAAATTTTAATCATATTTATTCAATATTTCGATACATAAGCCAAAGAAATAAATACGTTTTAAATTCCTCAAATGCTTTTAAATAGGCAAAAACAAAGCCTTCTTTTCCATCCAAAAAACCTAATTTAAACACGAAATTTACTTTGAGTTCCCACAAGGGTTTCCATAATAAATGAAAAAAATTGGGTCGCTTTTTACGAGCGAATAGTTCGCTAGCTCTTTGTTTTGCTTTTTTGGTTAATCGTTCATTATAACTATCAAAATCTAAATAGATTTCATCAAGGGGATGTTTTAATGTGTTGGTATTCAGCTTAGAGTCCGTCACTTTTGTTGGATACAATAATGGACTAATAGATGTTCGATACCCCGAATACTGCATCCACTTCCCCATAAAATTGAAACGTGTTTTAACGTTATAAACCGCAGAGGGGTGGGCGTTCGTTGCAATCTCAATAATTTCCTGAGACAACGGATTCGAAACGCAGCGATTGGCTTCCAAGGCTAAAATCCATTTGTGGGATGCTTTTTTTTGCGCGTCTTGTGTCATTTGATAGACATCAACAGACTCAGATTTTATATATTGAATAGGGGACGAATGCTGTAATTCTGAACGTACTATTTGTTCCATTTTCCCAATGATAATAAGCTCATCAACAAACGATACGCTTGCAATGCAGTCTTTTAGGTACTTGTGGTCGTCAAACGAAATAACAATGGCACTAATCATGAAATATAAAACTATTTAAAAATAATTATGCAGTCGGCTGTAAAAGTAATAATTTTACGTTGAATATAAGCTATCGAATCAATGTCGCGTTTACCAATTTTAATGTACCATGCTATTTGTAAAAATCCTTCTGAAAGTAAGGGGCTCACATTGAGCTATGATAAATTGGAAGCACAGTTTAAGTATTTAATTTCAAAAGGCTATACAAGTTTACATTTTAGGGATATTCAGAGGTTTAAACATACCGATGAATTCCCAAAAAAACCAATCATTATCACTTTTGATGATGTGTATGTAAATCAATATGAATTCGCATACCCGCTTCTCAAAAAATACAATTTGAAAGCCTGTTTTTATGCACCGTTAGCGCATGTGGGTGGGTTTGATTCTTGGAATCAGGGCTTAGAACCTCTCATGAGTGTTTCACAACTAAAGGCCTTAGATCCGGAGGTGGTAGAGCTTGGGTTGCATTCTTTTGAGCACCGTCCTTATGATTCATTATCTATAGAGTCTATACAAGACGATTTTAAAAAATGTCAAGATTTTATTTCTAAACACGAACTGAATGTTTGTAATGTTTTGGCCTATCCATATGGGAAATTCCCTCGAAAAGAGCCTTCAAAATCTTTATTTTTCAAAGAATTATCAACTCAAAAAGTGGCTTATGGTTTGCGCATTGGCAACCGATTAAATAGACTCCCTTTTAAAAATAATTATGAACTCAATCGATTGGATATTAAAGGGGAAGAACCTCTGTTTAAATTCAAACTAAAATTAAAACTAGGAAACCTCTCTTTATTTTAACCCTTTTTTAAGCAGCATTAATTTTGCATACCTTGAAAACACGCCGTAGGCATTTATTCCAGCGACTGCAAGTCCAGGGACACCGTCCAAAAAACCGCGTTTTATGATGTATTCATGAAAAAATCGATACAACGGTTTAAACGCTAAGTGAAAATAACTCATTCCTTTGCCTTTCGATAATTGACGTTCAGCTTGAAACCAAGCATAGCTGTCTTTTTTACCAATATAATGTACGAGTCCTTTGTAAGTGTAGTGCAGGACTTTGTTTTTAAGGGTCCCAACAGATCCATTTACAATCAATTTTTCATGTACATTACCTTCAAAATGACAGTTGGTTCTCTTGACCAATCGGGTTACATCGTTGTAATGATGATACAAAAAGCGATTCATGTAGAAATGAGGAAAATTGAGTTTATACCCCGTGTGTGTATTAGATTCAATCGCTTCTAAAATTTCTTTTTGAAGCGCCTCAGTCACCCGTTCATCTCCATCTAAAAATAAGACCCAATCACAAGTCGCAAATTGAAGTGCGTGATTTTTTTGATTTGAAAAATTATCAAACTTTCTAGAAACAACTTTACATCCGTGATCGGTTGCAATTTGAACAGTTGCATCGGAACTCATGGAATCCACCACAATAATTTCATCAACAAATTTCAGACAATATAAAGCCCCCTCTAGGTACTGAGCTTCGTTATAAGTTGGAATGATAACCGTTAGAGTTTGCATAGTCGTTTAAAGTGTAAATCTACAAAAAAACTTTATATTTGTACCCAATGAATCGTCTAGATACTTCCATAATTATAAGTACTTACAACTCTACCAAGTGGTTAGAGAAAGTTCTGCATGGCTACAATAATCAAACGTATAGACTTTTTGAAATTGTGATTGCCGACGATGGATCAAATCAAGAAACATCGGATCTTATTAAGCAACTCCAAAAGGAGGTTTTTTATCCAATTGTACATGTGTGGCATGAAGATAACGGATTTCAAAAATCTCAAATATTAAATAAAGCCATCAACCACTGTAGCACGCCCTACATTATTATGTCTGATGGGGATTGTATTCCGAGAACTGATTTTGTTGAAATTCATGTAAAACACCGAAAATTAGGATGGTTTTTGTCTGGTGGCTATTTTATGTTACCGATGAATATTTCAAATCTCATTACGATTGAGGATATATATAAAGGCCATTGTTTTAATTTAAAATGGTTAAAATCAAACGGTTTAAAATCATCTTTTAAAAACAATAAACTTACTTCAAAAGGGTTTAAATCTTGGTTTTTAAATAGGATCACTCCTACGAATGCCAGCTGGAATGGTCATAATGTTTCGGGATGGAAAAAAGATATCATCGCTGTTAATGGGTTTGATGAACGCATGCAATATGGAGGTCAGGATCGCGAACTTGGAGAGCGTTTGTTTAATCATGGTTTAAAGAGTCAACAAATTCGATACAGTTCGATTTGTGTTCATCTGGACCATCCTCGGGGCTATAAAACTAAAAAATCGATTGATAAAAATTTAGAAATTCGAAGAATCGTAAAATCCGAAAAACGTGCTTGGACCGATTTTGGAATTATTAATTCTGAAACAGATTAGTTTTTTATTTCTTTCGATACACTCCTATTTTCCATGAAGTATTTCCATTTTTAGAGTCTACTTTAGAAAATTCGATTTGTTCTAATTCAGGAATGTCAAAATACTCCCAGCATCCCGTACCTTCTCCAAAAATGGAGGTGATTAAAATACCGTCTTTTTTGAGTTTACTTAGAATCCGATTCACAACCTTAGCTTTCACAGTGGTATTAATATAATAAAAAGCTTCATTAAAAACGATGGTATCAAAGTCTTGAGCCGGTGTATAGTAATGAAGATCTGCCACTTGAAAATCAGCATTTTTAAACTTGTTTAGTAGGGCTTTCTCAATGGAAACTTTTGAGAAATCGACTCCATAAAAATAGCCGAGATCAAGCGGATCTAGGACCATTCTTAAAACCCCTTCACCAGACCCTAAATCTAAAACATGGGGTTTTTCTTGAGAATAGGTTTTAATGATTTCTGAAATTTTTGCATAACGAGGCGCTTCTTTTTCTGTTTTTAAATAGTCCCATTTACCGTTTCGGTATTGGCGGTTCCATTTTATTTTTTTTCTCCAGATATGAAATCGATCGATAAAGTTTAGAGTGTTCATTGTATATGATGTCTTAAAAAGGGTGATAATTTTTCTAAAATGAGTTCGGGTGTCAGTTGTTCGTAAAAAAACGATGGGTTTTCTTCAATTTTTTTCCGATCTTCTCTTGAAGTTGAAAACAAATCGGGGTTTTGATCCAATAAATGCACGGAGGTATGCAGTTGTCCGTCTTCAAAACTGGCCCAGTGAGATTTTATAACATAAGGAGAAAAAATAGTAAAAGTGGGTTTGTCAAGCGCTTTGGCAATATGAACAATACCGCCTTCATTGGCGATTAATAATTGACACTGATTCATCAGCGCAATAAACCCTCTAATACTCGCTTCATACACATCAAAAATAATCGCATCTTGATGCTTGCAAGCGTTATAAATTTTAGTGGCCTCTTCCTTTTGGTTGGGTGCATAGTTAAATAATATATACACCTCAAAATGGGTCGTTACATAGTCTATGAGCGCCACGATATATTTATAAGGCATCGATTTTTGGGGCGTACTTCCCAAAACTCCAAACATGACCACTGGCTTATCGTAAGCATTTAATTTTGAATATTTTTTTTCGGTCGCTGTTAAATGTATTTTTGGCGTGTAGATAGGTGCTTCTAGTGGAAAAGCTGCGTTTACTAAATGAACTCTATCTTCTATAGATTTCCCACAGGGCTTTGTTTTTTCTTTTAAAAACGCCACATTATGAGTGTAGAAATTGAGCACTGGATTTTTATCTGTTTTTTTATACCCCACTCGATAAGAAGCTTTTGAAAACAACGAGATCACCCTACTTTGAAACTTAGCATAAGGATCAAAAATAATATCATACTGCGCCTTTCGAACTTCGCAAATCATTTTTATAAGGGTTGGAATTTTTTTTAATTCCTTTTCATTCATTGGAATAATTCTATCAATCGCTGGATTATTTTCGATCACACCAGTCGTGTAATCATAAACCATATAGTCCACTCGTGAATTTGGTATTATTTTTTTGATATTGGTGGCGATTAAAGAGGCAATGAGTACATCACCGATTCGCTTATTTTGAATTACAAGTATTTTTTTCATCACTTACTAAAGACTATCTTAGCAAGATATTACTTTTTTTAAAGCTACTAAAAGTTTACATGAACAATCTTATTATACATCCCGATTTCGCATCGCATTCTGATGCCATTTCTAAAGCCATTCGCGATTTTAATTCTTCAGGAACAACCGTGCTAAAAGGGGAGCGGAACACCATCAAATCATTGAAGATTGACGGTTTAATCCTTAATATTAAGCAATTTAAAACACCGGCGTTTTTTAATGCATTTGTGTATAAATACATTCGAAAATCAAAAGCTCGCCGGTCCTATGAGTATGCCAATATATTAACTCAGAAAACAATTTTAACGCCTACGCCAATCGCTTATTTTGAAGCAACATCTTGGTTTGGTCTCAAGCAGAGTTATTATATCAGTCAGCACGTGGCTTATGATTTAGATTTTAGAGTTTTGATACACGATTTAAAGTACCCTAATCGAACTGAAATTCTAAAGCAATTTTCGGCGTTTACTTTCAAGCTACACGAGCAAAGTGTTAATTTCTTAGACCATTCACCAGGAAATACCCTGATTGTGAAAACGGACTCTAACCACTATGATTTTTATCTAATCGATTTGAATCGCATGCGATTTGAACCCATGAATTTTAATAAACGGATGCATAATTTTAGACGTCTTTGGTTGTCCAAAGCCATGGTGAAAATCATGTCCAAAGAATATGCCTCTTTAAGTGATTCCGGTATTTCTTCAGAAGAAACACAGGACTTAATGTTGCAATACAGTCGGAAATTTCAAAAACACATCAACTCCAAAAAGCTCAGACGAAGCGGTCGAAAAATGGTTTTTAAAACCACGAGTTAATCCCTAGATAATGTGTGCTTAGAACAGTGATTCTTTATATTAGAGATGATTTTATTGGGACTCCTCTTTAATTGAAACTGTATTATTTATAAAGTTATTATTAAAAGTTTGCAAAAACGCTTTAATCTCTTGTTCTAGTTCGAGTTTTTTAACATCGGAGATGCTATTTTGTAGGTTTCTAAGCCCTGACTTATTTGTAGTATCGTATAGTTCTGTAATTTTTTCCCCATCAAAAATAAAGTAATAATTATCAATTATAACTTGATAGTTATTGTTTACCAAATTTACGATCAAATTAGTTTCGTTTTTGTAGCTGTTCCCAAAACTAAAAAAGGGCTCTGGGTAGTCCAAATAGTCAAGAACGCTGGGGATGATGTCAATTTGTTGGATATTTTTAAGGTTGATCTCAGGGGTATCGTTGCTAGGATCGAAAATCAGTAGTGGAATGGCATAATTTTCCATTGGAGGCTGGTTGTGTTTTTTTGCTAACATCGAACAATGATCTGCCGTAATTACAAAAATAGTATTTGGATACCATTCTTGGGTTTTTGCATATTCAAAGTATTTTTTAATGGCATAATCTGTATAGCCTACCGATTCATGAAATATCGATTTTGAATCTCCAAAAGCGCCTTTATACCGATTTGGAATCACGAAAGGCATGTGTGAGGATATGGTAAAAATCGACGCTAAAAAAGGAGGGCTCATGCGCCCTGTTTGTTCCCCAAAGAACCTTAGAAACTCTTCATCATAAATCCCCCATTTACCATCTTCATGCCCTGGGGTTGGGTATTCATCTTTTCCGTAATAAGCGTCAAAACCAGCTACTTTTGCGTAGTGATCAAAATTTTGACTTCCGTTAAATGCACCGTGGAAAAAAGAAGATTCATAGCCTTGTTTGGCCAAAATTTTTGGTAAACTTTCGATGTCATTAAAGGCATAAGAAGAGTTGATAAAAGCTTCTCCAAAAATACTCGGAATGCCCGTTAATATTGATGGAAGTGCCTCGCTAGACAATCGGCCATTGGCATAGCCATTTGGAAAATAGATCGACTGTGATATAAGGGAATCTAAAAAGGGTGTGTTTCCCATTTCAGGGGTCGAATAACTGATGTTTTCATCTCCAAAACTTTCTGCAATAATAATGACGATGTTTTTTTTAGTCATTACTTTACCTTCGTTATATCGCTTTATTGGGGTATAAATTTCTTGCAACGCATCGTCCTCAAAGTGACTTAAAACTGCAAGTTGCTCTTTGTCTTTCAAAGTTTTCATAATGCAGAAGGGCGTATTCAGCACAATAACATTCGTATTAATGTTAGAGTAGTTAACGGCATCAATTCTGCTCAGTGGTTTTTCTTGTATGCCGCCTCTTCCCATCACTAAACTCAATCCAAGAACCAGCACAAATCCCAAAATAGAATAAACACTTTTGATAGAGGAGTTTTGAGTTTTTGGAGTCTTAAAATTTGGAATGAATTTCCAGAAAAAAGTAATAAACACTAGAAACGAAAGCGCTACATACCAATATTGAGACACATAGGAGGGAATCAGTCCCATAATTTCGGTTTCCATGCCTTTGGCTGTGATTAAATCAAAAGTGCTTCGTCTGCCAGTAAATTCAAAATAAACGAGGTCGATAAAATTGGTTGCTAAAAAAATACTATTGGTTATGAAAAATACCAGTTTTAAAATTTTCTGATATGGGTCTCCATATTTAAAGCCCCCAGGAATGGAGTGCCCAATGATGATTAAAAGATTTGTATAAATGATCACAGAGACATCAAATCGAATGCCCCCTAAGAAGTTGATGAAATTAATTTTATCAAATGTACTGTAATGAAAGAGCACAAAAAGGAGTCTACAGAAACTGTAAAAGAGCGTTACGTATAAAATCCGTTTCGCTAATGTTTTTAAGCTTTCAACATACATCGGACTAAACCGCTACATTATGCGTTCGCAAGGCATCGTTTAAAGACGTTTTTTTGTTGGTGCTTTCTTTTCGTTTTCCAATAATCAGGGCACAAGGTACATTGTAGTTTCCAGATGGAAATTCTTTAACATAACTTCCAGGAATCACTACCGAACGTGCAGGGACGAGTCCTTTATATTCTTTTGGTTCATCGCCAGTCACATCAATAATTTTGGTACTCATTGTTAAGACCACACCTGCCCCTAGGACGGCTTCGGTTTCAACTCGAACGCCTTCCACCACAATACAACGGGATCCAATAAAAGCATTGTCTTCAATAATTACCGGAGCTGCTTGAAGTGGTTCTAAAACGCCTCCAATACCAACGCCACCAGAAAGGTGTACATTTTTACCAATTTGAGCGCAACTTCCTACCGTTGCCCAAGTATCCACCATCGTACCTGCATCGACATACGCTCCAATATTCACATAACTGGGCATCAAAATAGTGCCTTTTGAAATATAGGCGCCATGACGTGCAACCGCATGGGGTACCACTCGAATGCCTTTTTCGGCATAGCCTGTTTTTAAGGGAATTTTATCGTGAAATTCAAACGGACCCACTTCGATGGTTTCCATGGTTTGAATCGGGAAATACATCACAACTGCTTTTTTTACCCACTCATTCACTTGCCATCCTTCTGTGGTGGGTTCTGCGACCCTAAGGTCTCCTTTGTCTAGTAAATCAACAATGGTTCTAATCGCATCTTGAGTTGTGGTTTCGTCTAACAGGGCTCGATTGTCCCAAGCTGCTTCAATAAGTGGTCGTAAGTTGTTCATCGTGTATTTTTTCAACAAATATAAGCTTAATAAGAAATAAAATATAACCCGATGTGCATTTCGAACGAAATTTGTCAATTTGAATGAATTTCGCATTCTTTTTGTTAAAATAAAACCGATATTGATTTTCCGTTGAATGATTCAAAACAGAGTTCGATATAAAACTGTATTTTTGCGTTCTATGGGACGTCTTTTAGCAATTGATTATGGGAGTAAACGTACAGGAATCGCCGTTACGGATGAGATGCAAATTATTGCGTCCGGCTTAACAACGGTCGAAACAAAAACGCTGATACCGTTTTTAAAAACCTATTGCGAGAAAGAATCTGTTGAATTGTTTCTTATTGGATTGCCAAAACAAATGAATAATGAGCTTTCGGAAAGTGAGCCTTTGATCTTGAAATTTATACAAACTTTAAAAAAACAAATCCCACAGATTCCAATCGAACGTGTCGATGAACGCTTTACGTCTAAGATGGCTTTTCAAACGATGATTGACAGTGGTCTCAATAAAAAACAACGAAAAAACAAGGCACTGGTCGATGAAATTAGTGCGACCCTTATTCTGCAATCCTATCTTCACAATAAATAAGTCTAGAAGTATTATTTTTTACATCCAAAAATTGTATTTTTGAGCTCTTATAATTAGTCGTATGATTTTACCAATTGTGGCTTACGGAGATCCAGTTCTTAAAAAAAGAGCGATTGAAATTACGCCAGAACATCCAAATTTAGAGCAAATTATTGCCAATATGTACGAGTCTATGTACGGCGCTTTTGGCGTTGGATTAGCAGCACCACAGATTGGGCTTTCCATTCGTTTGTTTTTGGTAGACACGGCTCCTTTTTCGGATGATGAGAGTTATTCTGTTGAAGAGCAAGCACAATTAAATTCCTTTAAACGGACATTTATTAACCCTAAAATGCTCGATGAATCAGGTGAGGAGTGGAGCTTTAATGAAGGCTGTTTGAGTATCCCCAACGTTCGTGAAGAGGTGTTGAGAAAACCGACCATTAAAATCGAATATCAAGATGAGGATTTTAAAACCCATGTCGAAGAATTTGACGGTTTAATCGCTCGAGTGATTCAGCATGAGTATGATCATATCGAAGGGGTTTTGTTTACAGATAAAGTATCGTCCTTAAAAAAACGCTTATTAAAAGGAAAACTGAGTAATATTTCAAAAGGAAAAACGAGTGTAGATTATCGCATGCGATTTCCAAATAGTTCAAAAAAACGTTCTTAAATCAAACTTAATCTTAAACTTAATAAATGGAATTAGATAAAATTTTAGCCATCTCAAAAAAACCAGGCTTATTCAAATTAATCACCCAATCGCGTGGCGGATTTATTGCAGAATCCCTTATCGATCAAAAACGGCTTTCTGTCAGTATTAATAACAATGTGAGTGTATTAAGCGAAATTGCGATATATACGCTCAACGAAGAATTGCCGTTGAAAGATGTTTTTTTAAAGATATTTGAAAAAGAAAAGGGCCAAGATACAAGCACGAGTCCCAAAGCATCTAAAGACGATTTAGAAGCCTATTTTTTCTCGGTTCTCCCTAATTATGATGAAGATCGAGTGTATCCGAGTGATATTAAAAAAGTTTTAAATTGGTATAATTTACTAAATAAACACAAGCTGTTAGATTTTAAAACGGAGGCTTCTAGTACAGAAGAGGAAGAATAAAATACAAAGCAGCGAATCGCTGCTTTTTTTAACATTATATTTTAAATGTTTGCACACTTAACAAAAGAATTCAACTACAACTGGAAGTTGTCTGCACCTGTCATTATGGGCATGTTGGGGCATACTTTTGTGGGATTCGTTGATAATATTATGGTGGGCCAATTGGGATCGGCCGCCTTGGCTGCGGTGTCTCTAGGTAATAGCTTTTTCTTTGTAGCCATGTCACTCGGAATCGGGTTTTCAACGGCGATTACGCCATTGGTTGCAGAAGCAGATTCCGAAAATAATTTCAAAAAAGGAAAGTCCGCATTTAAACATGGCTTATTTTTATGTACGGTATTAAGTCTGTTGTTGTATGCCATGATTCTATTGGCAAAACCACTTATGAAATTGATGGATCAACCCGAAGAAGTGGTGGTTTTGGCGATGCCATATTTAAATATTATTGCCATTTCGTTGATTCCGCTTATCATTTTTCAAGGATTTAAGCAATTTAGTGATGGATTGTCGTTGACCAAACACGCCATGTATGCGACTCTATTTGCCAATATTTTAAATGTTGGGTTTAATTATATATTGATTTTTGGAAAATTTGGATTTCCTGAGATGGGCATTGTTGGGGCTGGGATTGGGACTCTAATTTCTCGTGTAGCAATGATTGTTTTAATCTGGTATTTGCTTAAAAACGATCCAAAAACAAAGGCCTTTGTAAGTCATATAAAACTATTTGTTTTACAGAGTTCGATGCTAAAAAAAATATTGAACCTCGGGTTGCCAAGTGCTATGCAAATGTTTTTTGAAGTCGCTATTTTTACAGCGGCCATTTGGTTGAGTGGTATGTTGGGGAAAAATGCCCAAGCCGCCAATCAAATCGCCCTCAACTTATCGTCTATGACTTTTATGATTGCGATGGGATTGAGTGTCACTGCGATGATTCGTGTTGGAAATCAAAAAGGATTGAAAAATTATGTTGAGCTTCAGCGGATTGCAAAATCAATATTTCTAATGGGGATTATATTTGCCTCTATTTTCGCAACCTTATTTTTAATTTTCCATGATGTATTTCCAACTTTGTATCTGGATTTAGACGATGTAAATAACTATTTAGACAACCAAGAAGTGGTTGCAATCGCCTCCAAATTACTGTTGGTGGCGGCGCTTTTTCAGATTAGTGACAGCATCCAAGTGGTGTTTTTGGGGGCCTTAAGAGGGTTGCAAGATGTTAAAATCCCAACCTTGATTACCTTTGTTTCCTACTGGGTGATTGGGTTTCCAACTAGCTATTTCCTTGGAAAGGCCGAAGTTTATGGCAGTACGGGCATCTGGATCGGACTCTTAGTCGGATTAGGGTCGGCCTCCATTTTTTTATATCTTAGATTTATTTTTCTAACCAACCGTTTGATTCAAACGCATAATATGAAGTAACTATGGAATTACCAAAATTCATCCTCGGAGATAATACCAAATTTCCAAACGCTATCTACGTCATTCATACGGAGTTCCCACGGTTTATCATCAACTTAGAAACCGATGAAGTGGAGTGGTTAGAGGAATTTGATACCCAAGATGAAGAAGAATTACTTTCGGAAACCGAAACAGCCATTAAAGAAGCCTCTGCTTTTTATGACAGTGAAGTCACCACTTACGATTCCTAGAAATGATAGAACAACTTTTAGAACTTGACACCTCCATTTTTTTATACCTAAATAATTTAGGAACGCCCTCATGGGATGGGTTTTGGAACTTGATCACCAACAAACGCACCTTTATTCCGTTGTATCTTGTGCTGCTGTATTTGATGTCAAAATCAATGCCTAAAAAACAAATTGTGATTCTCGTTCTCACCATTGCTGGTATGATTTTGTTTACGGATCAAATCACAAACTTTTTTAAATTCACTTTTGAGCGCTTACGTCCTTGTGCACAAGAAGGGGTTTTGGAATACATACGACAAAGCGATTGCTGGGGGTATGGGTTCTTTTCTGGACATTCCTCCAATTCTATGGCTACCGCAATTTTTACAGGCTTAATGCTACGCCCTGTCTATAAGAACTTAATTTATTTTATGATTATCTGGAGTTTGGTCGTGGCCTACAGTCGGATTTACTTAGGACTTCATTATCCGTTAGATATTATTTGTGGTCTGACTTTCGGTGTCCTTGCTGGGACCCTATTTTTTACCATTTTTAAGCGGTTAAGTGCGCGTTTTGTGCAAATTGAGTAGATATTCAGCAGCGGCAAAGGGCGAGCGCTTATTGGCCGCTATTAAGGCCTTTTGAGTTTTTAATTCTTCGGCGATCACTTCATCCTGAAAAAATTGATCTTTTAATTGGTTTTCAATCGATTGTAGCAACCAAAATGTATTTTGTTCCTGCCGTTTTTTGGTGAAATACCCTTCTTTATTGGCCTGTTCGATATAGTCAGAAATTAAAGTCCATGCGGCGTCAATCCCTTTATTTTCGAGCGCACTACACAGCACCACTTTTGGGGTCCAGTTGGAGGCTTTCGCAGGGTAGAGGTGAAGGGCCCGATTAAATTCTACCTTTGCTAATTTAGCTGCTGTTAGATTGTTTCCATCTGCTTTATTGATGATAATGGCATCGGCCATTTCTATAATTCCGCGTTTAATCCCTTGCAGTTCATCGCCAGCCCCAGCCAGTTTGAGGAGTAGGAAAAAATCAACCATGCTATGAACGGCGGTTTCACTTTGTCCAACCCCCACGGTTTCAATCAGAATTACATCGTAGCCGGCAGCTTCACACAGGGTGATGGCTTCTCGGGTGTGTCGTGCCACCCCACCCAACGCATCGCCAGCGGCGGAAGGGCGGATAAATGCCTTTGGATTTCTAACTAGCGCATCCATGCGGGTTTTATCTCCTAAAATACTTCCCTTACTAAGCGTGCTCGTTGGATCCACAGCCAAGACAGCCACTTGAGACCCCAGTTCTGTTAAGTACGTGCCCAACGCTTCTATAAAGGTGCTTTTTCCAACCCCAGGCACGCCTGTGATTCCAATTCTAATGGACGGTTTTTGGTGTTCTAAGCAACTTTGAATCAGGGTATGGGCTTTTTCTTTATGGATTGGGCTGTGACTTTCAATTAAAGTGATCCCTTGACTTAAAGCCGCCGTATTTCTGTTTAAAATTTTCTCCAGTAGCGTTGCCGCAGAGGGTTGCTCTAGGCGTTTCTTTTTGAGCTGTAAGATTGCATTCTTACTCGTGGCTTCTTGATTTGAAACCCCTTCATTTTCTCGAAGTGCACTTTTTGTTGGTTGCTTTTTTTTCACGATTCTAATATTGCCCCTAAATTAATCTAATTTTTTATATTAGGATTGTTTTTTTGATTGTCCGTATCTTTAGGATGAATTTAAACCCATGGATTTTAAAACGTTTTTATTTGAGAGGTCACCAAATCCCATTAAAGTCATTGCGCCAGCTCTTGATTTTAGCGCCTATGTTTCTATGGATTTATCGAAAGATAATTCTGCGCTTCAACGCTTTGACCATAGCAGTTCAGATGCGTGGACCCACTATATCAATGCCTACCTTCAAAGTCGAAATAAATCCATTGCCTATGGGGGGTATTTAGAAGTACGATCGCTCTATAACAGAAGCGACCATTTCAGCACCAAAAACGCCTCCGAGTCACGAAACATCCATTTGGGTGTTGACTTGTGGTGTCCCGCTGAAACGCCCGTCCTCGCGGCCTTTGAGGGAGTGGTGCATAGCTTTCAAGATAACACCAATTATGGCGATTATGGCCCGACCATTATTCTAAAACATTGCATTGAGAACGTGGAGTTTTACACGCTCTACGGGCATCTAAACAGGTGTTCAATTAAAACTTTACATAAAAACGACCAAATACCTAAAGAACAGGTCATTGGGTGGCTCGGAAGCTCGGAAGTGAATGGAGATTATGCGCCGCATTTACACTTTCAAATTATCAAAAATATTGAATCCTATGAAGGCGATTATCCAGGAGTGTCTTCTCAAAAGGATCGCGCGTTTTATAGTGAAAATTGTCCCGATCCCAATTTGATTTTAAAGTTGTATTAGCAACAATTTCCGCCTGGAGTACACTGTGGTTCTGCATTCAAATCCGAGAGTTTGACTTTTGGTTTTTCTGGAATTCCACAGTTATCTTTTGCTAAACAATCGGTTTGTTGGGTGGTGAGTAAAAAGTATTTTCCATCAAAATCAAGTCCAAATTTACCAATGGTTTCTGCTTGATATTCGACTTCAATCTCTAAGTCTTCGATGTTTAAGATTTTTTCAGAAAGCGCAATGATACTCAATAGTTTTCCAGGGTGCAATCGGTGGTCATAGTCGTCTGAATCCCAAAGTTGAAAATTGACTTTGGTCTCGTTTCGGACCGTGCCACCACAATCAATGAATTGTTTGTTTATTTTTCCAACTTCTGTCACATGAAAGTGCGTAGGCACCAACGTTCCATTGGGCAATTGAAACCCAATGGTTTCTGAATTTTTTAACACGTGTTTGACTTCTGATAATTTCATAGGGCAGTTTTAAGTTGAATACAAAGATAGTTTTTTTGTTTTTATTGGATGGTTTTATTTAGCATTTTACCGTACTAATTGCCCCGATCTCAATTTGGTTTTGAAGTTGTATTAAGGGAGGAAAATAGATTTTCCATATTATGTATAACGTCTCGGCTATGATTAGTACGGGAATTAAAAGTAATGAATTTCCGAATAAACACTTGGCCAAATCTTTTTATTTTGTTTTATCTTTTTTGTTTATAAAGCCAAATCAAAAAGATTTGACGGACTTGGTTAAAAGCACCTACATTTTGGGTTAAGCACCAAAACCCGTATTAATTATAGCCATTGTTAGGCACTGGCATTATTTGCTCAAAGCCTTTAATATTCTCTCCTCATTAATTACAATATCTCTAAATAAAACGTGAGGAAATTCTTGATATTTAGACGTTTTAAATGCTTCAAAAATTTTCGACAGGGTAGAAGCTGTAATTAAAGACAAATTCATTTCTGTGTCCATTTCACAATCAGTAACGAAGTCATCACTAAACTCTGGTGCAACAAGTAATATTTTTACAATTCTTAAATCGTTTTTTAATGCTAAATTTTGATAAGATTTTAATTGTCGTGAAACCGAACTAAATTTATTGTAACCTCTTTCTTTACTTGTTTTACACTCAACAATTATAATTTCTTGATTCCCCAAGTTTAAAAGAATATCCATCATATCCTTTTTTGTATTCAGTTGTTTTTTAAACTTATCATCTATATTAAATCCAATTCCTTTAAAAATCACACTTGTAAGTTCCTCAAATTTTAAACCTATTTCACTTTCTTTAATTACAATTCCGTTGTCTTTTAGCAAATTTAGGTTTCTGTATGCTACGTTTTCATAATTCTCTAAATACAAGTTTTCGACATCTTTGTAATGCTCCAGAATGTTTAAAATATCATCTCCTCTTTGTTTAATTCCGTTGTTTTTTAGAAATTTTATTCTGTCATCTTTAAATATTAAATCTAAAATATCTCTTGGTTTTATATTATAATCAAGTAGAAAATCTGCTTTTAACACAAATTCGTCTTGAAATTCAAATTGTTCTTTTATCTGCTTATTTAATTTCGGTAAAGAAATATTTAATTCAATTAGAAGTTTGTCAAATCCGTCAAGAGAAATACCAACTTTTTCGTCACGCTCAATATTCTCAAAATATTCAATTAAATAGCTAATTTTATCGTCTAACGTACTGCCTTTTAGATTGCTAATATTCAGCCCTTTCTCACAAAGTTCGTTTAAAGATTTCTTCTTTTCAGTTAGTGTAATTCCTGTTTTATATATGTCTGACAATAATAAATTGGTAAATGAAACACCTTCTTTAATAATTCCCTCAATTTTCTGAGAGTAGGTCAGTTTTCGGTCAATATTGTGATCTTTTGAAATTTGATTGATTATTGGTTCTCTCAACAGTTTTAGAGTTCTACGATAGAATTTTTCTGCTATTTCTTTTTCACGGATTTTGCGTAAAAGTCTTACCATTTCATCTGCAACATAAATCGTATTTTCCTTGTTAGAGTAGAAGATTACGCCAATATTTTTAAGTCCTTTTATTACAGTCTGAATATCTATTTTTTTGATTGGTAAGATTGAGTAATTAATCAGCTTAATTTCTTCTTGTGAAAGCCCAAGTTGTTTTGAAAGAGTTAAAATAATGGACAGCTCATCTGACGTAATTTTGGCTTCACGATTATTTTCTTGGTCGTTGTAATATGCCGTATGTAAGCAAGTTTTATAGATTTTATAATCTCTTTTCCTTGTTTCGCTTAGCTCTGATTTATCGTTTTCAAAATCTGCGTTTAAGATTTTTATCCTGTTTTTCAGGTGCTTTATTTCATTTTCATATAATCTCGAAAACCAATCTTGTTTCATTATACAATTTCCATCACGAATTATAATGTCGATTAAAACATCAAGTTGTGAAGTAATTTCTTGAAACTCACATTTTATGTGTTCCTGAAATTCATTTGAAGTTAAAGCAAAAACTTTAGCTATATTTTGACTGTCAACTGATTTTAACCCTTTGTCTGATGAGCTTAAAATCTTGTCAATTTCTTTGCTATTTTTTGGGTTTTTTGAAATGATATTGTCAATAATTTTTATAAACGAGTTCTTTTCTAATGAGCCAAGTTTATCTAATATCTTTTCTAATTTCATATTTGTTTCTTGTTTTGTTCGATTGTTCGTTTTGCTTGTGCCTAACTCGTTATATATCAACAAAAGGGTGTGTTAACGGATATATATTCCGGGATAACACAATGTTTTAGTTGTTATTATATGTAATTGATTTCAGTGCAAACATCTAGCTTACTCCCCAAATCAATAATTCCAATAAAAAAATCACTTACATTCGGTCAAGCTACTTATGAAGAATCAGATTTGGGATCTAAGACTGCTATAAAAGTAAAAAATAATCATTGATAACCAAATATATACTTGATTATAACTGTTTAGGATACATTGTCTTTTTTAATTTATAAATCATAAAAATCAATACTATGAGCAGTCATTTTAGGAATTACAATTTTATTTAAATCACTGTCATAAAAAATATCTGCAGGTCCACTCAAGCCTGTTTTTAATAGAGAAGGAGAACTATTCGGATCCGATAGATCTAAACTAAAAAGACGATGACTCCAGTCCGTTAAGTACAATGTATTCTCAACTAAGACAACACCATCATATAAAAAACCAGTTGTACCTCCCCCTAAAATAGAACCACTATTGTCATTTAAGTCTATTTTGACTATTCGCGCATTGCTTCCAGTGCTGTCACCAAACTCAACCATATACAATACACTATTTTCATTGTCTAAGGCTATGCCATTGGTTTGTTTGAGGGTGACCCCTTCAACCACTAATTCTTCTATTGCTCCAGAATTAATATTGAGTTTAAAAATTTCACGTGTTCTTGTGGCAGTTATAAATACAGTTTCAGTATCGGTAAATAAGTTTGTGACGTCATTAAGTAGGGTTACGCCTTTATTTTGAAATGAATAGGATTGTACCATTTCTTTGGTTTCAATATTAAAAACTTTAAGTTCAGATAAGTCACATACATATAACAAACCGTTGATTATTTCTAAACCTTTTGGCGAATCTAACCCTGTAATATAATTTTGAATTAATCCTGTTCCATCCAAGTTAACCAATGAAATAAACCCATCACCATCAGCGGTATCAGGTAAGAGTTGAACACCTAAATTTGATACCAAATAATAATCATTATATTTTACTACAGATTCTGGATGATATAATCTTTGATATGTATGATTGTCACATAAATCACCTACATTATTGTTGTTAAAATCTAACTGATTTGGATTAGGGTGATCAGGACAATTATCCGATTCATTGATGATGTTGTCTCCATCTCTATCTGGATCGCAAAGATCACCAATAGCATCACTATCAATATCTGCTTGATCAGGGTTTGGGTTATTCACACAATTATCTGTGGAATCAGCGATGCCATCATTATCGGCATCCATTATTTCAACAGTTTCATTTTTATCTTCTATTGGTTCAGTAGTTTCATTAGAATCACTAGAACAATTTGTAAAAATAAAGAGCATTAAAAAAGTGTAAATTATTTTTTTCATCGTGTTATGTATTTAGTTAAAGTTTTTAAATCATTCACAACACATTATTGAAATTAAACATACCTTTTGTTTAACCCTGTGCGTTGCCGTACTTTTAAGACTAGAAAACAGAGCCAGCTAGGTACGGTATTTATTTTTTTAGTAGAATAATCGCTTACTTAGAGATCAATTGGTTGTGAAGAATCAGATTTGGGATCTAAGTCTGATATAAAAGTAAAAAAAAATCAGGCATCTCCAAAGAAATACCTGATTATTAAACGTTTAGTTTTGCAAGTGATGAGGATCTATTCATTCACGATCACCCATTCGCCTTTGGCAATGAGCGGCTCCGCTTGCTTGTATTTTACGGTTTTATTTTCGCCGCTCATCACATGCTTAATCGTCACACGATCGTTACGTCCAATTTTTGGCTGGTCTCTCACAATGGTTTCCACGGTTTGTGGTTGACGTTGTGTGTTGCCTGCCGCTCTGGATTGTGCCGAACGCTCATCTAAATTTGGAATATTTTCCTTAGACGTTTGTGTGTTTTCTCGACGGCGCGATTTTGCTTCTTGAATGGTATTGGCGGTTTCCTGTGGAATTTCGCCTTTGAATAAGAATGAGATCACATCTTTATTCACCTGATCAATCATGGCCTTAAACAATTCAAACGACTCAAACTTATAAATCAATAAAGGATCTTTTTGTTCGTGAACCGCTAATTGTACCGATTGTTTCAGTTCGTCCATTTTTCGTAAATGGGTTTTCCAAGCATCGTCAATAATGGCTAAAGAAATGTTTTTCTCAAAATCCGTTACCAGTTGTTTTCCGTTGGTTTTGTACGCTTTTTCGAGGTCGGTGACCACTTGTAAGGACTTGACACCATCAGTAAAAGGCACCACAATACGCTTAAATTTATCGCGCTGTGTTTCATAGACATTTTGAATGACTGGAAATGCTAACTCGGCATTTCGCTCCATTTTGGAAATGTAGTGTTGAAAGGCATTTTTATAAACTGTTCCTGCAATCTCTTGCGTGGTTTTACTCGCAAATTCATCCGCTGAAACAGGGGCGCTCATTGAAAAGTAACGAATCAATTCAAACTCAAAGTTTTTATAATCGTTATTAGCCTTATTGCCTTCCGTAATAATTTCTGATGTGTCATAGATCATATTTGCTAAATCGACACGAAGACGCTCTCCAAAGAGGGCATTGTAGCGACGTTTGTAAACGACTTCACGCTGCGAGTTCATCACATCATCATATTCTAAAAGACGCTTTCGAACTCCAAATTGATTTTCTTCCACTTTTTTCTGGGCGCGTTCTATTGATTTTGAAATCATTGAATGCTGAATCACTTCGCCTTCTTCAAGACCCATACGGTCCATCATTTTAGCAATACGTTCACTTCCAAAAAGACGCATTAAATTGTCTTCTAAAGAGACATAAAACTGGGAACTCCCTGGATCTCCTTGACGGCCAGCACGACCTCTTAATTGTCGATCCACACGACGTGAATCGTGACGCTCGGTTCCAACAATGGCCAAACCACCAGCGGCTTTCACTGCTTCTGATAATTTGATATCCGTTCCACGTCCCGCCATGTTGGTGGCAATGGTTACTTGTCCGGGCTGTCCTGCTTCAGCCACAATATCAGCTTCTTTTTTGTGCAATTTGGCATTTAAGACGTTGTGAGGGATTTTGCGAATGCTCAACATTTTCCCTAATAATTCACTAATCTCAACATTGGTCGTTCCAATCAATACCGGACGTCCAGCTTTTGATAAATTAGTGACTTCATCAATCACAGCATTGTATTTTTCACGTTTGGTTTTATAGACTAAATCCTCGCGATCATCTCTTGCAATCGGACGATTGGTAGGGATTTCGATCACATCTAATTTATAAATCTCCCAAAACTCACCGGCTTCAGTGACTGCCGTTCCAGTCATCCCAGAAAGCTTGCGGTACATTCGAAAGTAATTTTGTAAGGTCACCGTTGCAAAAGTTTGTGTCGCGGCTTCAATTTTTACATTTTCCTTGGCTTCAATCGCTTGATGCAATCCATCGCTATAGCGACGGCCGTCCATAATACGTCCGGTTTGTTCATCGACAATCATCACTTTGTTTTCCATTACCACATATTGAATGTCTTTTTCAAAGAGGGCATAGGCTTTTAAGAGTTGATTGAGCGTGTGGATGCGTTCCGATTTGATTCCAAATTCTCGAAATAATTCTTCTTTGAGTTCGGCTTCTTTTTCGGTGGCTAGGTTTTGAGTTTCAATTTTAGAAATTTCCATGCCAATTTCTGGCATGACAAAAAAGTCGGGATTGTCTTTTCCAGATAAATATTCGACTCCTTTATCCGATAATTCAATCTGATTGTTTTTTTCATCAATGACATAATAGAGTTCTTCATCCACTTTGGGCATTTCTCTATTGTTGTCCTGCATATAAAAATTCTCCGTTTTTTGAAGCAGTTGTTTGATGCCTTCTTCACTTAAA
>ERZ1047472.460-NODE-460-length-36518-cov-9.862025_pt1 | contig 36518 bp, 27 predicted proteins | sample MGYA00383095_ERZ1047472 | MGnify/ENA primary metagenome ERZ1047472 (study PRJEB29581, sample SAMEA5548365) | metagenome | biome: marine; feature: coastal; material: water | depth 1 m | study: Short-term variability in the microbial, nano- and picoplankton dynamics... | reverse complement strand
GCGATGAACCACCCTGAAGCTTTCGAAGCAATCGTCAAGAAAGTAAAATAGAAGTGAAAAAGAGCTAAAATTTTTATTAAAATCCTTTCCGAATTTTCGGGAAGGATTTTTTATAACATTACTTTTTTATTTCTCGAGTCCCTCTTTAGTGATCACATTAAGCGTCTCTTAAAATAACGAAAATTCCTTCCGAAGAAAAAGAATTACTACAAAACAAAATCCAATGTCTGGTCTTACTTCTTAAAAAAACGCATTCACTATTGATTGTTAGTAAATGTGTTAAAAATTTCGTTAAATAAGATTTTAACAACTGTTCTTTTCTCTAATTTTGATATGTTGTTACTGATTATAGAATCAAAGAGAAATACAACTAATTTTTAAAAACCTATTATGAAAAAATTAAAGTTATTGAGTGTGGCAGGAATGCTTATACTAAGCTCGTGTGTGACAAAAAAAGTACATGAAGAACTTAAGGCACAACAGAAAGAGACTCAGGATTTATTGAATTCTGCGACCGTAAAATTATATAGTTGTTTATCTGATAATGCAGCGGCACAAGCACGTGTGGAAACCATGAAAGATCAATTAGCCGATTTACGAAAAGCTAATCAAGATTTAATTGACACCAAAGGAAACTTAACAACTCTAACTCAAAAAGGTGCTGAAAACTTAGAGAAATCTTTAGAAAGTTTAAAAGAAAAAGATTTAAAAATATCTCGATTACAAGACGCACTAAACAAAAAAGATAGTGTTACACTTGCGATTGTATCTAGCTTAAATAAAGCGGTTGGTATTGACGATCCAGATATTGAAGTTAATGTAGAAAAAGGTGTTGTCTTTATCTCTATTGCTGATAAACTACTATTTAAAAGTGGTAGCTATAATGTTACAGACGAGGCTAAAACTGTTTTAGGTAAGGTCGCTAAGGTAATTAATAGTAAGCCAAACTTTGAAGCGATGGTAGAATCTCATACCGACAATAAATCGTATTCTAAAGATGTTTTAGTTGATAACTGGGATTTAAGTGTAAAACGTGCAACTTCTGTTGTTAGAGTGCTTGAAGAATTAAAGGTAAATCCTCAGCAATTAATTGCAGCTGGACGAAGTTACCACGTACCACTTGTTGAAAACGACACAGCGGGAAACAGAGCAAAAAATAGACGTACTAGAATTGTTGTCATGCCGAAAATTGATCAATTTTATGAAATGATCGAAGAAGAAATGAAAAACTTATCTGCAGGTAACTAGTTCTAAGACAAATGCAAAAGCCCAATCGAAAGATTGGGCTTTTTTTTATCAAAATATTTCAAGACTTCCTTAGCCTTCTCTAATAACTATAGGTTCATCTTCAGACAGGTCAATTACTGTAGGCGCTTCATTATCGCCAAAACCAACAGTAGTTAGTGTAACTATTCAGAAATATATAGAGTCTACCCAACTCCATCCTTCAATAAAATGATAAGAAACCGTGCCTAGTGTTATCAAAATAAATGTAGTATAAAGTAGCTCTCTATATTCTTTATCTTTTAGGAAAGTAGAAATGGCATCAATAATGAACAAGTTCGAAGGCTTCTTCTTTATTATATGCTGTAAAGGTACGGGGCATTGTATCGTCAAACTAAATTATGTTGTTTTACGCGATAGAATCTTGGATACGTATTAGACTATTGCAACTTTTAATGCATTCTATCTCCTCTTATTTCAAGAGTATTAACCATATCAGCTTCGTAATCTACCCATTCAGCCCACCTCTTCATTACAAATTCTTGAGTTTCAAACTGCTTCGCTAACTTAATAAACGCTCTGTAGTGGCCAGCTTCACTGACCATGAAGTCATGATAAAATTTTTGCAACTCGGGGTCTTCTATATGGATACTCAATAGTCTAAACCGTTCACAACTGCGTGCCTCTATCATTGCAAAGGCCAAAAGGTATTCAACGAGCTGTTTATGTATATGATCTCCACGTTTGACATATTGATTTAGTTTATTTACATATTCGTCTTTTCGCTGATGTCCAAGTTCATAGCCTCTTTTTTTGAGCTCTTTGAGAACTTTTCTGAAATGACCCCACTCCTCAGCTACTATAGGTGCTATGATTTCTACCACTTCAGGATATCTACTAAATCTGCTGATGATGCTAATTCCGTGTGTAGCGGCTTTTTGTTCACACCAAGCGTGGTCAGTCAGAATGAATTCTATACTCTTTTCAGCAACATTTACCCATCGAGGATCAGTTGCCATTTCTAGACCTAAGGTAGTTTTACTTGAAGACTCTGCCATACGTGCAAATTTAGTTGGTCAGTCTCTATCTGCAACTTGTTATTCTATCAGTAACTTCAGTACTTTTTGTTTCCATTTTGAGAATGGTAGGTATTTGATGCTTGGTTCTATCCAAAAATTTTTGTGAATGATGCTCTTCTGATGAGAGAAAGTGTCAAACCCTGCTTTTCCGTGATAGTTGCCTATACCACTAGTACCCACTCCTCCAAAAGGTAAACTGGAATTACTTAAATGTGCTACGCCATCATTTATCATTCCTCCACCAAAAGATATAGAAGAGAGTATATGTTTGATAGATTTAGTATTTTTTGAATAGATATACAGCGATAATGGTTTATCATGATTTTTAACCTGTTGAATGGCTGAGTCTAAGTCGTTGAAACTGATAATGGGAAGTATAGGTCCAAATATTTCACTTCTCATAATCTCATCTTCAAATGATACATCTTTCAGTACGGTTGGACCTATGTATCTTTTTGATCGATCGGTAACGCCTCCATATGCCAACTTCTTAGTGTCTAAAAGAGCTTCCAGTCTTTCATAGTTTTTGTAGTCAATTATTTGGACATAATTTTCTTGTATGTCTTCTGTGTGATTATGTCTGAGGTCTATCTCCTTTTTTAGTGCTTCTAAAAACAAATTCTCTATCGCTTGATCTATTAGAAGATAGTCTGGAGCTACGCACGTCTGTCCAGCATTCAAATATTTTGACCAAACTATACGCTTTACGCTTGTCTGAATATCACAATCTGAAAGAATAAATGCAGGACTCTTTCCACCCAATTCTAAAGTAACGGGGGTCAGGTTTTCAGCTGCAGCTTTGTAAATGATTTTACCTATAGATGTACTTCCGGTAAAAAATATTTTGTCAAATCTATTTTTCAGTAATTCTGTGGTTTCAGGTACTCCACCTTCTACTACTGTCAATACCTCTGTATCGAAATTCGAATTGATAATTTCTGACATCACTTTGGCTGTGTTACTTGGCATTTCACTTGGTTTCAGAATAACGGTGTTGCCAGCACCTAATGCAGAGACGACTGGAACCAGAGAAAGATAATACGGATAATTCCAAGCACCGATGACAAGAACGCACCCTAAAGGTTCAGGAATAATATAACTGCGACCGGGTAAGTTTATCAGGTTTGTACTTACTCGTTTTTTCTTACTCCAAGTATTTATTTTCTTAAGAAGAACATTCAGCTCGTGGTATATCTGAGATAGTTCAGTTACATAGGTCTCAAATTCTGATTTTTTAAAGTCTTTATAAATCGCATCATAAAGTCTCTGTTCGCTATGTTTTAGAACTGTCTTTAGCTTTTTTAACTGGGCGACTCTGAAATGAACATCTTTTGTTTTATCGGTTTCAAAAAATAGTCTCTGTTTGTCAAGAATTGATTTGTAGTTCATTTACTGCTGTCAATAATAGCTTAAAAAATAAGCAACACACTGATGAAAATAATAGTGCCAATACATAAGGAGACTAATGCGTATGGTAGAATGTCTTTGGCTTTTAGTCCTGTAATACTGAGTAAGGGTAATGCCCAAAATGGTTGTAACATATTGGTCAACTGATCACCATAGGCTAAAGCCATTATCATCTTAGGCAGTGGCACATTCAGTTGAGTCGCTGCTTCGATTATTATTGGGCCTTGAATCGCCCATTGGCCGCCACCACTAGGGACAAAAATATTGACAAGTGCGGCACTCGTGAAAGTGAATATAGGTAAGGTAGTCGGGGAGGAGATATCAATAAAGAAATCTGAAATGGTCACTATCAGGCCACTACTTTTCATTAAAGCCAATATTCCAAAATACAGTGGGAACTGTATTAGAATTCCAGAAGACCCTTGGATGGCTTTGTCAATAGACTTTAAGAATTGAAAGAAATTACGATGCAATAGTAGACATAAGGATAACATCGTAAAGTTAATGTAATTAGGTGTAATGAATCCCAAATTCATTCTAGAATGTGATATAGCCAAGTATATGGCTAAGGAAAGCATTAGAAAACCAATAACCCGGTTTATGGCAGTTGAGTGATCTATTTTTTCTGCACCTTTCAGGTTTTTGGGGTTTGACTCATTTTGGACTTTTCCTTCGAGTTTCAATAGTTTACCTGTACTTCGTTTTCCCATTAGATAATATACTGCAGGGACGAGTAGGAGTAAGGCGATAAAACTACTCACATTCATAGCTCCAAATACGGTCATATCATATGTGATAGCAGCAGGTAGCTCAATGTTTGAACCGATATCTCTAAGATGACCTACTTCAGCCACTTTAGACAATGCTGATCCTGATAATCCTCCATGCCATACCATAAGGCCGATATAGCCTGCAGCACCTATCAGAGGATAGTTGATTTTTATGTGCTTATTTGAAAAATGCTCGCCAATTTTCCGAGCGATTATTGCTCCAAAGATTAAGCCTAATCCCCAATTGAAGAATGCAACGACAATAGTTGTAAATGTAACAAGTGCAGCAGCTTGAGCAGTGTTTTTTATTGGACTGATAAGTAATTGTATCGACTTGTCAAAAAACTGACTTAGAGCTAATGTATGACCCAAAACAAGCATGAGCATCATTTGAAAACCAAAAGCCAATAGGTTGGTATTCCATAGGCCTGTTTGCCAATCAGTGAGCAATTGAATCGTTGGCTTCTCTGTGCTCAAGATTGAAAATAGGAGTACTAATAAAGTAAGTATGACAGCTATGCTAAAGGGAGAAGGCAGGAGCCTTTTAAACCAATCATCATATTTTTGAGTGAAACTCATAATAAGTCTACTATGAGACTAAGGTATTTAGCATCTGTCTCGTCGAATGAATCAAATTTCGTACTGTCTATGTCCAAGACAGCATATACTTTATTATTTTTAATGCAAGGAATTACAATCTCAGAATTACTGGCAGGACTACAAGCTATATGGCTAGAGAATTGATGCACATCTGCTACTACTTGAGTCTTTTTTGTGTCCCATGCTTTTCCGCAAACGCCTTTACCATATGCTATTTGTGTACAGGCCACAGGTCCTTGGAATGGACCTAAGATCAATTTATCTTCTACGACTCTATAAAATCCAGTCCAATGATGTTTTAATTCGTTGTGTAACACTGCTGATACGTTTGCCATATTAGCAACTGTGTCTACTTTTGGATCCACAAGAGATTCTAGCCCTGTTAGTATTGATTTATATCTTTCGGTTTTATTCAACATTGCAATAATATTACGACTTTAAAGAAGAAAGGTTTGCCAAGTCCGTTATTTTTGAATTGACTTCAAACTCTTAATGAAAGAAAATCATTTAAAGATACTTGTGATAGTATTATTGTTAAATACAATATTTTTATTCACATTATTCTACTTCTTGTAGATTGTGAGCATCATTACTTTCTCTTCTTAAGAACTGCAAATCCCCATCTAGATAAATTGCTAGTTTCATCCTCAAACCCGTCTGAAAAGACCACGTTATAGCCCAATATTGGATTTATTTCATTTTCTATAATTGAATTTCCATCTGCTTTTCCGCCTACATCCATTATTAATCTGTACTCAGAATTGGCTCCACGGTCTATGGTCAGCAGACTTTCGGTAGTATAGTCCACATTAAAGTGGATTTCACTATCTACAGCTAAAGCAGGATTGGCTTTTATTTCATTCAAGACTTTATAAAATTCAAAATAATCGTTAGCATTATCTGCTTCCCAATTAATCTCATCTTTTCCAAAAAAGCTTAATCGATGGTTTAATCCTGCTTCTTGACCGCTATATATAAGTGGCATTCCGCGCAGTGCATAACTGAGTACAGCCATAGTTTTCCAAGATTCTCCGAGTCTTTCATCTATGGTACCATTCCAGCTGTTCTCATCGTGGTTTGTGATCATGTTCATAGGGAACACATCTGTGCCGTTGACACTATCTTTTGCATTCATTACTTTTTGAACTTCGTCAGCTGTTACTTCTCCTGAGTAAAGCTTGTTAAATATATGGTGCATCTCCCATCCGTAGTATGCGTCAAAAGCAGAATCAAATTGATCTGGTTGGTGAGTTTCGCTTTCGGCAAGCATAAACATAGGCTTCACATCATCAAGAGCTGTTCTAGCTTGATTCCAAAAATCAGTAGGTACTTCCATAGCTACATCACACCTGAAGCCATCTAAATCACATTCCTCAACCCAGAACCTCATACTCTTAATCATCTCAGCACGCATTTCTTGATTATCGTAGTTCAAATCGGCTACGTCTGTCCAGCCCCAGCTTTTACCATCTTCTCCGATAGGGTCAGTAATCTTACCAGTGCTGTCGTGAGTATACCATTCGGGATGGTCAATTATCCATTGATTATCCCAAGAAGTATGGTTTCCTACCCAGTCTAACATCACTTTAATCCCCATATCGTGACAGGTAGTAATGATGCGTTTGAAATCTTCTACTGTTCCATATCTTGGGTTAGTAGCTGTATAGTCTGCTATTGAGTAAGGGCTTCCCCAGTATTTATCATAATCTGGATTAGGAAGGTCTTGTACAAAAGTTTCACCTACAGCTTTTCTATTCTTTTTTCCAATTGGCTGAATAGGCATAAACCACAAGATATCTACACCAAGTTCTTTTAATTTTGGTAGCCTTTTTTCAAATGCTTTAAAAGTACCTTCCGCTGTGTATTGCCTCACATTTACTTCGTAAATCGTAGCGTTCTTAACCCATTCTTTTGGATTTTCATAAGTTTTCACATCTTCTAAATCTGCAGATTTATTAGATACATTATTGCTACAAGCCATAGCAAACAATGTGAACGATATTATTAAGTATTTTTTCATTATTTATTCTCTATTGAGTATGTCCAGTTTGATTTGTCAAAAGTTACAAGGACTTGATTATCAAAATATTTTCGCGATATAATTAATTTGGTGTCAGTTTGTTCAAGGATGTTAAAATCACCATAAAGCAGAGCCATGTTAGCATTTCTGGTTTGTACTTGATTGGAAATCTCCTTTTGTAAATTTGATTCATATTTGTTTAATGATTCAAATTTCATCATTCTTCTATTATCAGGATCTCCAGCTCCTGACATTCCTATTTCATCACCATAATAGATAATTGGAATACCAGGTAAAGTCATATTCAAAGCATTAAACATGGCTAGTTTTTTATAAGCCATGCTATCTGATACTTGTATGTCATTTTTCCAGCCAAATCGTTTTTGATCATTTCCATAACTATTCAAATCAAGAGTGCCGTCTGCATAGCTTATGAATCTAGGTTTGTCTTGATTTCCAGCTATGTTCCCCATCAAGTGATGATATCCATAGGTACTTAAGCTTGATTCTATAGTCTCAACCAATGAGCTGAAAGAGCTAGTATCCGAGGCGAAAGCAGGTAGTGCAGCGTCATACATGTTAAAATCAAACTGTGCGTCCAATAGACCACTTCCAATGTAACTGTTGATCAAATCTGGCACACCATATGTCTCACCTAATTGGTAAATATGTTTGCCTTTTTCTTGACTGACTACCTTTACTTTTTTGTTTAGAGTTCGCCAGAAGTTATTCGGGATATGTTTTGTAGCGTCATGTCTGAAGCCATCGAAGTCATACTCTGTAACCCAAAACAGTGCTGAATCTACCATGAAATCAGTTACCTGTTGATCCATTAAGTTCAGAGTAGGTAAAAAAGTATCGAACCAAGTAGTCAGTCGATGACTATCCCAGTTTTCCGTGTTTAGTGTTCCATCTGGAAGGTAGAGAGGTGTTACCCAATCCTTGTTTTTTTGATATACTGAGTGCTGCTCGTGTACGTGATTTGCCACATAGTCAAGTAGAACACTTAAACCATTTTTATGAGCAGTATTCAGCATTTCTCGCACGTCTTCTGGTGAACCAAGCCTATAATCTACCGTGGTACTGGTGATGGGCCAATAGCCATGGTAGCCACTGAATTTTGTGTCTGGATCTTTGAATTGACCCCAAGCATCCGTTGGATTTTGTGTGATAGGAGAGACCCAAATGGTATTAATTCCTAGTTTTTGGAAATATCCATCCTTTATTTTCTTTGTGATGCCTTTGATATCACCACCGTAATATTGTGCTTTAGGAAGAATAGCAGGATCATTTACGGGTTCATCATTAGTGGTATCACCATTCATAAAACGGTCTACCATCATAAAATACATGATACTGCTATGCCAATCACTATTATTCAGTTTCTTTGGGTCTGTGATCACTTTTCCTTTGGCCAGAGGAATAAGCAGGTCGTTACTGGCAGCTATATCATTGTAGCCGTAAATTCTAATGTGAGAACGAGATTCATACTTAGCAAACGGAGGAATGAGTATTTTGAATTTATCTCCCTCTTTTCTTGCTTCTATTCTAAAATTGTTCCAATAAGCGTATACTCCGACTATCTTTTCGAAGGAAATAGAGATTTCTGTTTTGGTGAATGAATCTGCAGAAATGCTTGGGTATTGATCTTTGGTTGGACCTCGCACTTCTAACACATTATTGAAGCCACCCATACCATTACTTACTTTTAGATGATTACTAGGATCATCTATTTCTTTACCATCAGCCATCAGCTTATATTGATATTTACCAGGTTTTAGTTTTAGCCCAGTATTGTATTTTACACCATCTATCGTAGGAGAAAGAATCGTATTTGAAGCATCCCAATTATTGAACTCACCTTTAACTTTTAGAGTGGAATAAGTTTTGTTAGATAATAAAACTTCAAATTTTACATCTTTAAGTTTCTTTGCTTTTACTAAAAACGAATACGTAATATCCTCAGCATGCAGCGTAAGATTACTAATTGGTTTAGTTTCTTTTCCAGCAACTAAAAAGATGAAATCATCAACAAAGCTAACTTGCAGTGACTCATCATCACTCACGATAGAATCTACAACTATAGGGCTTGTGAAATAATCAGACATAATGATACGAGTAGTGTCTTCAGAAAGCTGAATAGGAGATGCAAGACCATAAATTTTGGAGTCTGAATAGGATGTACCCGTTTTATTGCAACCTGCGAAGATTATCAATACACAAACTATAGATAAGAGGTTTTTCATTGTTTGTTATTCTTTAAGGCTTTACAAATTGAAGCTTCACTTCAAAAGCTGCATCTCGGGAGTTTAATTTATCTCTAGTCCTTTTTTATCCACAGTAATCTGCTTGAGTTCATCTCTGAAACGAATTTTGAATGAAAAGCTTTCCCAATTTTCTGGTAAAAAATGTTTGAATGTCATTTCTCCATCTTGCACTCTCATTCCGGCAAATCCTTTTACAATGCTCATCCATGTGCCTGCCATACTCGTAATATGTAGACCGTCTCGAGTATCATTATTATAATCATCAAGGTCTAGACGTGATGTGCGTAAATAGAACTCATATGCACGTTTTTTATCTCCTAATTTTGCTGCAAGTATGCTGTGCACACAAGGACTTAATGATGACTCGTGGACTGTAAGCGGTTCGTAGAAGTTGTAGTGTTTGCGGTGTTCTTCTTCAGAGAATTCATCCTCAAAGAAATAGAGTCCTTGTAAAGTGTCTGCCTGCTTGATATAACAGCTTCTCAATATTTTGTCCCAACTCCAATGTTCAACGATTGGGCGTTGCGTTTCTGGCAAATCTTTCACAGGAATCAGTTCCTTATCTAAGAACCCATCTTGCTGCAAAAAGACTCCGTGCTCATCTGAAAATGGATAATACATTTTCTGTGAAATCTCTGCCCACTTTGTTGATTCTGATGGATTGAATGTTGCTATTTCTAGAATTCTATTATAATCTTTTGGTGCGTTTTCCTTTACCCAATCCAATGATTCACGACAGTAATCTAAGCACCAAGCAGCAATTTTATTCGTATACCAATTATTGTTAACGTTATTCTCAAATTCATTAGGACCGGTAACACCAAGCATAACATACTGTTGTCTATCCTCACTCCAGTTGACCCTTTGTGCCCAGAACCTAGCTATACCAATAAGAACTTCTAGTCCATATTCAGCAAGATATTGTTTGTCACCAGTGTAGTTGATATAATCAAATATGGCATAAGCAATCGCACCATTTCGATGAATCTCTTCAAAGGTAATCTCCCATTCATTGTGACATTCTTCTCCATTCATGGTCACCATGGGGTATAGAGCTGCACCACAAGAAAAACCTAGCTTTTCAGCGTTTTCAATTGCTTTTTGTAAATGCTTATGTCTATATATAAGTAGATTTCTTGCAACTTCAGGATCTGCTGTAGCTTGATAAAAAGGCAAACAATATGCTTCAGTATCCCAATAAGTACTACCACCATATTTTTCACCTGTGAAGCCTTTTGGTCCTATGTTCAAGCGTGCGTCTTCACCGGTATAGGTGCAGTTGAGTTGGAAGATATTAAACCTTACTGCTTGTTGTGCTGCAACATCTCCTTCTATGATAATATCGCTTTCTTCCCACTTAGCAGCCCACGCTTGGATATGCTCATTTTTTAATTCATCAAAATCACGAAGACAGTTTTTTCTGCACTTTTCTCTCGCGGCTGTTTCTAGATCTTCCTTTTCGAAGTCTAAGCTAGAAAGAATAGTAGCTCTTTTATCAATTACTATTTGTTGATCTTTTTTAGCCTTGAAATCAGACGTTATTTTGGTGGATTTTGATTTTACTTTTCGTTCGCTAAAAGTGATGTTTTTGTCACTTTTTGAAATGGACGTATAGGTCTGTACAGCAACTTGAAATGCTGTTTTTTTAGTTTCTGTTATCAGAAGACTACTGTTTTTGTGAGCCTTTGATTTTATACCTTTCCAAAATTTTTTGTTATAATTAGAATCTTCATTGTGAATGTTTCCATCGATGTATGAAGACACTCTGAGATCAGCATCTTTATCGAGGCTGAATGAATATCTAAATGCTGCTTGATGACTATTATGAAGACTGCAAAAGCGTTCTATGGAAGCTGTAATCGTTATTCCATTTTGCATAGTAGCGGTGAAACTACGCTGTAGAATCCCTTTTTGCATGTCAAGTGTTCGAGAGAACTCGTGAACCTCACATCTAGAAAGATCTAGTGAAAAGCCATCTATGCGAATATTTAAACGCATCCAGTTTGGTGCGTTGAGTACCTTAGCAAAGTATTCTGGGTAGCCATTTTTCCACCATCCTACTCGAGTCTTGTCAGGATAGTACACACCTGCTACGTAGTTGCCTGACAATGTATCTCCATTGTATTTTTCTTCAAAATTTGCACGTTGGCCAAATTTTCCGTTTCCAATACTGAAAATACTTTCTGACACTCGGTTGAGTTCAGGATCGAACCCCTCTTCAATAATATGCCAAGGATGATGTTTGATGTAGTTTTTCATCTACTTTGCTTTTTAAAAGAGGTTTTTAAAATTTTCTAAATCTGCTTCTTTCCAAGATCCAATATTTAGTTGAGCTCCTTTGAGACCCTTATCACTTCCGTAGTGGACACATTTCATGCTAGCTTTCTTGGCAGCAGTGATGCCTGCTTGAGAATCTTCTATGACCAAACAGTTGATGGGGTCTATTTGAAGCTTTTCGGCAGCAAGTAAAAATATATCGGGTTCTGGTTTAGAATGCTCGGTCATACCGCCATCTACAATAGCGTGAAATGCTAGAACAAGATCTAGTTTATCAATTATTCTTACAGCATTCCGACTACTTGAGCCTACAGCTACTTTTAGACCAGCCTCCTTAGCATTTCGGTTAAATTCTTTGAATCCTGGGAAAACTTCTTCTGGGTTCATATTATCTATGAGATCCAGATACATTCTATTTTTTTTAACTAAAAGGTTTTGTTTTTTAGCTTCTGATATTCGAGCTCCACTCCAATCTAAAATCTTATCTAAAGACTCTTTCCTACCTATGCCTTTAAGCTTTTGATTTTGCTTCTCAGTAAGCTGATAGTCTAATTGTTCGCCTACCCATTTCCAAGATTTATAATGGTAGTGTGCCGTGTCTGTGATTACTCCATCTAAGTCGTAGATGCATGCCTTTAAACTCATTTCGTCGTCAATTTTAGTTTTGAATGATAGTCGCCCAATGAATCCACAGGCCTTCTTTCAATGTTACCGACGGTAAATCTATGATTTCTTGCTACATCTTCCAATATGTCTTTGAAATAATAAGCCACTGAGCCCACAAAATGTACAGGCACATCTCTAAAGTTTTCAAAACACCAAACGTGGATATTTATAAATTTGGACATTCCTTCATAGATCATATCTCTAAAGTAAGTATGATCTTTATATTGTCCTGCAAACTGCATAAAACTTGCCAGATATACATTTGGGTTAGGTTTACTATGAACTGCTTCAAAAATATTTTCCTTAGTCAAGCTATATTGGTCTTGGAAGTCAGCGGCGATATCTGCAGGCATTCTATGATAAAGCCATTCAGATAGCATAATTTTCCCAAAATATGAGCCACTAGCTTCATCACCTAGTATGTATCCTAAGGCTGGGACTTCCTCATAGACCTTTTCGCCGTCAAAATAGCAAGAATTAGATCCAGTTCCTATGATACAAGTTATACCTGGTTTTCCGTGAGTAGTGGACAATGCGGCTCCTGTAAGATCGTGATCTACTAGGATATGATTCGCATTTTCAAAAACTCTTGCCAGTCCTTGTTTTATGATATCGTTTCTTTTTTGGCTTGAGCATCCAGCACCATAGAAATATACTTCATCAATTTCTAATCTTCTTTTCTGAAAAAGCTCATTTTCGCTTAGTTTTTGTTCCACTAAGTTCGAATCATGGAAGAAAGGGTTGAAACCCATACTGTAAGTTGTCTCACGATTTTGATTTTCATCAATAAGAATCCAATCACATTTGGTGGAACCACTATCGGCTACTAAAATCATCTAATTGTTAATTAATTCTAAACAAACTTAGCGTAAAAATTACACTTTGAAAAAAATAACTAATTTTACCACTCCATAAATATAAAAGTGGTGCAAATAGACAATGAGTAAGCAGCTGAAAAATATAAATCCCAATGTCTCTGTAGACTGTGTTGTTTTTGGATTCGATGGTTCTGAACTAAAAGTCTTATTGGTACAGAGAGACCCGAAAGATGATTTAGGTTTGGCTGATGATACACTAGTACTGCCTGGAAACTTAATTAGTGATAGTGAGGATCTAGATGAATCTGCAAATAGAGTTTTAAAAGGATTGACAGGAATCAAAAATGTATTTCTCGAACAAATAGGTGCCTTTGGTCATCCGGATCGTTTGACCAAAGAAAAGGATAGAATCTGGCTGGAAGCTATTCGTCAAAAGCCAGATGCCAGAGTAATCACAATTGGATACTTTGCTTTGATTAATATCAAGAATTATAAGATCAAACCCTCGGGTTTTGCTAAAAACGTTATTTGGGCAGATTATCATTCAGTAGGTGAACTTGGTTTTGACCACAATGAAATTTTGGACACAGCTATTGAAAAGCTAAGGAGCAAGCTCTACATGGAACCTATAGGATTTGAGCTACTTCCAAAGGAATTTTCACTTCATCAGCTTTACACGTTATATAATGAGATTATGGATGCCGAAATTGATAGGCGAAACTTTAGAAGAAGAATGCTTAAAACAGGTTTCATAAAAGAAACTGATAAATTTCAAGAAGGTGTACCTCATAAACCTGCTAGGCTATACAAGTTTGCAAAAGAGGAATTTGAAAACATTAGTAAAGACAATTTTAAATTTTATTAGACATGAGTAATCGAAAACCGAAGTTAAGTTTTTGGCAAATATGGAATATGAGTTTTGGGTTCTTAGGAATCCAGTTTGGTTTTGCTCTGCAAGGCGGATTTATGTCTAAGATATTTCTTAACTTGGGAGCTGAGCCACACGACATACCAGGTCTCTGGATAGCTGCTCCATTAGCAGGTCTTATTGTGCAGCCTATTATTGGTTATATGAGTGACAGGACTTGGAGTACTCGGTTTGGTAGGAGAAAGCCTTACTTTTTGGCAGGAGCAATTTTAGCATCTATTGCACTCTTTTTTATGCCTTATAGTCCACTTTTATGGGTAGCTGCAGGAGCTTTACTTATGCTGGATGCATCAATAAACATTAGCATGGAACCTTTTCGAGCTTTGGTAGCTGACAAGTTGGATGAATCTCAAAGATCTTATGGTTTCTTAGTGCAAACCTTAATTATTGGAATTGGTACTTGGGTAGCAAGTCAGTTGCCACGTTTTATTACATCCATGGGTGTCAGTGATACTGCACCAGACGGCGTAGTAGCGTCAAATGTTAAAATTGCATTTGGCATAGGTGCTGTTATATTCTTACTTTCAATTCTTTATACCATCTTTACTACAGATGAATATCCACCAGAAGACTTGGAGGCATTTGAAAAGGAAAAAGAAGCAACCAAAGGATTTGGCAATGCCTCTAAAGAAATAATCAATAACATAATTAAAATGCCAACCACTATGATAAAACTGGGTGTAATTCAGTTTTTTAGTTGGTTTGCTTTTTTTACAATGTGGAGTATGGCTACTCCTACGTTGACCTCTCACGTTTACCATACACCAAGTCCAAGCTCCTCAATTTATGAAATTAAGTCTTCCTTGATAAAAGATAATGATTCTTCGATAGTAGACAAAAGTGGTCTATACGACTCTCTATTCTATTCTCATTTACTGTCAAACCGCAATGTATTAATTGAGGAACTAAGTGAAAATGATTTTTTTACAATAGAGAACGCAATAAAAAAAGGAGAATCTGAAGGGAGCCTAAGCCTTACAGATCGAGATGATGTAGAATCTGTATTGAGTTCAGCATTCTCAGCTAAGAAGGCTACATTCAATAAATCAGCAGATTTAGCAGGGTCTGCGATGGGGACTTATGGTTTGTCATCTATGCTTTTTGCATTTATACTTTCCTTCATCACGAGTAGGCAGACCATTAATCGTAAATTCGTTCATATGGGGAGTCTTATACTAGGAGGGTTAGGATTTTTTTCAATGTACTTCGCATCTACAACGGCTCATCTTAATTGGTCTTATGTACTTATTGGAATTTCTTGGGGGAGTATTTTGTCTCTACCTTACGCTATGCTTAGTAGTTCCATAGATCCTAAGAAAATGGGAGTTTTTATGGGGCTGTTCAATATGTTTATTGTGATCCCACAAATTGTAGCCGCTGTAGGAGGTATCAATCTTTTGTCTACCTTATTTGGTGCCGGAGATATTAGCCCAATGCTTTTAGCAGGTACATCATTAATAATTGCAGGGTTGCTAAATATCCTTATTACCAATAAAGATGCCATTAGATATCAAGGAGATGCAACAATATGAGAATTATTAGTTTCCTTTTATGTATTCAGTACTTCACTGTATCCTTTAGTCAAAGTAGCGTAGTCGATAAGGGTCAAGTCTTCAAAGATGACGTAGTACCTAAAATTCATATTTCATTACCTGCGGATTCGCTTAATGCAATCTTAGATCCGGTAAATAGAGATAGTGATTACCATTATAAAGCTTCTTTTGTGTTTGATAATGGAAATATTAAAGACACATTAGAAGAGGTTGGATTTAGATTGAGGGGGAATACCTCCCGTAAGGCAGCAAAAAAGTCTTTCAAAATCTCATTCAACGAATTTGATAGTGATCAAGAGTTTTATGGTCTTGAAAAGATGAACATCAATGGAGAGCATAATGATCCCTCATTGAGCAGAGCCAAGCTAAGTTTTGATTTTTTGCGAAAAATGCAGGTGCCTGCTTCTAGAACAAACCACGTCGAGCTTTATATAAATAATATATACTTCGGTCTGTACCTTAATGTGGAGCACATAGATGAGCAGTTTACTCAATCTAGATTTAGTAGTGAAGGGCCCTTGTATAAATGTATTTATGGTGCAGATCTAGCATATAGGGGAGCAGCCGCGAGCAATTATAATTTGTCTTATTATGAGTTAAAAAATCCAAAGGGGTCTCGAGATTATGAAGATTTAGCAAAGTTTATCGATGTACTAAATAATACTTCTGATGAGGACTTTTTGTGTGCTATTGAGAATGTATTCAACGTAGAGAGGTATCTTAAATGTTTGGTTATGGATGTGTTAACTGGTAACTGGGACGGCCCAAACTACAACAAAAATAATTTCTATTTGAACTACAATGAGTCTACCGGGATAATGGAGTATATCCCTTATGACTTAGACAATACCTTAGGTGTAGATTTTATAGGCAGAGATTGGAGTACACGAGATATTTACACGTGGAGTAAAGGCTCAAGCGGAAGACCATTTTATGATAAAATATTGAGCAATAGCGAGTTCAGAGATAGGTATAGCTATTGGATGAATGAAGCTGTTCAAGGATATTTTCACCCTGACTCTATGTCACAAAAGGCTTATGCAATAAAAACTATCATTCAAAATGCCGCAGAAACAGATACAATAAGAACTCTGGATTATGGATTTTCTATTTCTGATTTCAATAATTCATTTGGGTATTTTTCTAAGGATCACGTAAAAATGGGAATTGTGGATTATGTACAACGAAGGATTAAAGCAGTGAAGGAACAATTGGTTGCAGTAGCACCTCAAGCTAAAATACCCACTTTTTATGATGTGATTCTAGACCATAAAAACGATAGTGTCACTTTTATTTTGGAGGTTTCTAGTAAGGAGCAACTATCACAAATTGAACTAGTATATAATTGGGATTTTCAGTCAGCTGTATGGAGAACGCCATTGGTTAATGAATCTAAAACTAATAGATATAAAGCAACTATAGAGTGGAGAGCAGGGATGGAGAGAATAGGTTATTTGTTTGAGATTAAAGATAGTTTGGATCAGACAATCAGATACCCAAGATGTGATATGTTTAGTATAGAAAAAAGTAGTACAACAGTACCTCTATTTATAAATGAGCTTATGGCAATAAATAGTAACGGCGTTGTGGATGAAGAGGGCAAAACAGAAGACTGGTTTGAGCTGTACTATGGTGGTGAAAGTTTTATAAATCTCTCAGATTACTATATCACAGATGATATTACAGAGCCGTTTAAATATGCATTGCCAAGTAAGACAGTTGGACCCAATTCATTTCACCTCTTCTGGGCAGATAGTGATGAGTCAGATAGTGCAAATCACGTAAACTTCAAATTGAGTGGGGCGGGCGAGGAATTAGCTTTGTTTAATGCTGATGGAGCATTGGTAGATTGGATAGAATTTGGTGCACAAATAAGTGACATCTCTTACGGGAGAAAACTAGATGGCTTAGATGAGTGGGTACAGTTTAATTCGCCAACACCATGTGCTTCAAATAGTAGAACGGGGAACGCAGGGTTTAATGAGTTGAGACAAGTTAGGCTTTACCCAAATCCCAGTAGTACAGAGTTGAATATCAGCACAGAAGGTGAATGTAGTCTGCAAGTCTTAGATGTACACGGAAAGTCAATTTATAAAGAGGAGTTCTTGAACTCAATAAAAATTAATGTTTCGGATTGGAAATCAGGATTTTACATCATTACTCTTCTTAGTGATAATAAAGAGTTGTATTCTTCAAAGTTTGTGAAAATATAGGAGTTATGAACTAAGGAGCTGGTGGAATGCAAGGGTCACATAGTAAATGAATGGTAGCCTCCACTTCTTCAGATTCAGCGGTAATTTCGATTTGTCCTAGACTTTTGAGGGAACGTTCTTTTTTACAATCTGGGTTAGAGTCTATTCTTTCAGCTTGGTCAGATGTTGCTTCAGTATACTTTGGATATCTAAACAAGTGATATGCACCGATTTTTACTTCCAGGAATGTAAATTCTCCATCAACGATATCAATCTCAATTTCATCATTTGACCTCTCAGCGGATGAGTTTAAGTAGATTTTACCAGTATAAGGTTTAGGGGTTCGAAGTTTTGCTAATAATTCATCTGGTGGATTAGTACCTCCACAATAGCTTTCCGTGGAGCTGATTTTTAGGTTTACTGGATGATTGCAGTTTTTCTTAAATGCACAGGAGTTCAAGACGAATAGTGTTATGACGATTAAAATAGAATACTTCACAACACAATAATAAGGTATTGATAATCGAAGTAGGAGGGTAGGGGCATAAAAAAAGCTCTTCGCAATTTGCGAAGAGCTTTTGTATAGCTTATAAAACGTTGAAATTATTTTTTAGTAAAAGATAAAGAGCTAGTCTCTTTTGCAGCGTCTATTTGGTAAACCAAATCATAAGTACCATCAGCTTTAACTTGCATGTTACCACCATTATCTTGGATGTCATCAGCATTTGGTCCTGTAACGATTTTCGCATCGTAACCTAAGTTAATATCGTCCCAACTACCTGAAGTTCTTAGTTTAAAACCTCCTGCAGCTAATAATTGAATGTCGTTAAATGCCCAAGTATAAACATCTCCGTCTTTTGCTGGAGTAGTTTTACCTAGTTCATCAGTATCGTCGCCTTTCGCTGGCCACACACTTCCAACAGCACCATCACCTACTATACCTACAACTACAGCTGAGTAGTCTCTAGCTGGTAAATCTCCAGTTCTAGAAAGAGAAGCTGTATGACCTGAACCTGCAGTCCAAGTTATAGAAACATCGTATACACCACTTTGGTCAGTAGTCATGTTAGAACCACCTGCTACAAGTGCGTCTACGGCTCCACCGAAGTTAGTATTTACTTTTACTCCTTTATTTCCTCCACCTAAATCTTCAGTGGTGTCGATTTCCATCTTCCATCCACCTGAGTATCTAAATTTCCACTCACCTTTAGACATTTCTACACCTGATAAGCTGAACGTCATTGAAGTTGCATCAAATGCTGGAGCATCTAATTTTGTATCGCCAGACCATCCACTAGGAGTAGCTTGACCTATGATACCCCACTCAACAGGAGCAATAGCACCTTTACCAGTCTTCGTATCAAATACTACGTGATAAAGTCCATCAGCTGGAACAGAGAATGTAGTAGAGCTAGCTTCGATAGTACCTCTTTGGATATCTACTTGTGGCTCTTCATTACCTCCCATTGCAGAAGACCAATCAGCTCCTGGTCCCCAAGCAGTTCTTTCAGTACCTGCAACTTGTGTGATATTAAAATCAGCTCCGCCTTTTAGTGCGATAAATGATTCTAATAAAGTTTCTCTTGGATCTTCAGTTTCATTGTTTAAAATTTCGTTTCTAGTAGCACTCATTAGTGCTTTGATGTCAAATGACTCATAAGCTGTAGCAGCACCAGTAATATAGATACCATCTTCTACAATCTCTGTAGTTCCTCCTCCTGGCTCTTCTTCATCATCACTACATGCACTGAAGGTAAGAATACCAAATAAAGCAGCGAATAACATCGCCATTTTTGTTGATCTTAAAAGTAAATTTTTCATTTTTCTGTTGTTTGTTTATATGTAAATTGTTAATTATAAGCCTAATTTAGGGTTTGCCTCTATCGCCCACTGTGGTATAGGGAATGTTGTTCTTTCTTGTCCACTTGCTGGTTTTTCCCACCAAGAATCGTTAAATCTTCCAAATCGAATTAAATCTTGTCTTCTATGACCTTCGCAAAATAACTCTCTTCCTCTTTCTTCCAAAATTTTATCAAGACCAAAACCTGATGTTGGTCCTGCGTTTGCTCTATCTCTAATAGGGAAGATGAATGCATCTCCTGCACCTGCACCTCTCAATCTTACGGCACATTCTGCCTTCATTAAAAGCACGTCTGCATATCTATATAGAGGGAAGTCGTTATTTAGGTTTTCTAAGGCACCTTCTTCGATTTCATATTTGCTAACTCGTGCCCCACTCATTCTTATTTCTGCGGGTGTATTCCCGGATCCCATTACCAATGATGGGATTTCTGGAGTAAGAACTAAGTTTGCTCCAGCAGTTTGATCAAATAAATTGCCCCCATTCTTATCTTTCTGTTGACCCACTAAGAACCATTCTTGCTTTCTCAAATCATTATCATCATATGTATTGTAATGGTCTTCTACAACCGCGAAACCATTCCAAGGACCAACTGCCATTCCAAATGTCGCATCACTCAGGTAGTGAAGCGTACGCATGTGCAATCTGAAACCTTGTGCATCATTTTCGTCAAATATGATTGTGAATATATTTTCTTGATTGCTGATGTTGTTTGCAGCAAAAGGAGCTGTCACGCTATTGTCTAGAGAGTATTGCCCAAGATTGATAACACTGTCGCACATGGCTTCTGCTTTTTCATACTGGGCAGTGCCTGTGTAAACTTCCGAATTAAGATACAGTTTTGCTAAAAGAGTATATCCCATACCTTGAGAAACTGCAAAATCATTTGCACTACTCGGTAATAACGGAACAGAAGCTTCTAATTCTGCAGCTACAAAGTCATATACTTCTTGTCTAGTAGCTTTACTAGGAAACTCTTCAGCATCTTTAAAAGACGTAACGAGTGGAATGTCGCCATAATTATCCATAGCTAAGTAGAAGAAGAACGCTCTTAGTGTTCTAAATTTAGCAATGGAAATATCAATGTCTGGATCTCCTGCTAGTGGTAATACATTGTCTAATAACCTATTGGACTCTCGTACACCATCATATAAGTGACTCCACATTGAATTTACAGCATCTACATCATTGCTCCACTCGTGCTGATGTAAAACTCGCCATTTCCCACCATCGTTCCAATCTGTACCTCTTACGGGAAATACCACTTCATCACTTGTTACTTCTTGTGCCCAAAACCACCAACCGACATCGTCTATAAGATCACGTAGCTCTATATATACGTTTGCTGGATCAGGATTTTGTATCGCTGATTTGTCATATAAATCGTTGTCGAATTTTGTACAGCCTGCTAATAATAGAAAGATTATAAAGTATGTCGTTTTTCTCATTATTGTCTTTTTAAAAAGTTGCGTTAAGTCCAAAAGTTATACTAGTAGTTCTAGGATATACATCGTATTGATCTCTACCAAACTCAGTTCCACTGAAGTTCAATTCTGGATCCAAGCCGGTATATTTAGTCCACATTGCGAGATTGTTGCTATTCAAGTATACTCTAAGATTACTTATTTTACTTTCTTTATTAAACGGAATGTTATAGCCAATAGAAATGTTATCTAGCTTAATAAAGTCACCATCTTCAAGGTAGTACGTGCTGATAGCAGGGTCACTAGTAATGTTTGCATTATCTCCTTCAAGTGCAGATTGCAGTACATTTAGATTTGGGGCATCAGCTGGATTACTAAAGATCATTCTTGTAACATTGTAAATCTGATGTCCAAAGATACCTCTAATGCTCATACTTGCGTCCCAGTTATCAAAAAACTGAAAGTAATTTGACCAACCAATGATTGCATCCGGTTGAGCACTACCTACAAACTGTCTTTGAGCTATTGAAGCATCACGAGTTACTCCACCTGCTTCTGTTTCATATAGAAACTTACCATCAGCAGATAGACCAGCATATACAGGTAAGAAGAAGGAACCTATTTCATAACCTGGAAGAATCACTTGAGTGTAGTTGTTATCACCTACAAGTCCTCTTCCTGAAACAAATAATTTTCTTAAGCCTCTACTATCCGATTCTTGATCTCCGAGTGTTATAGTTTCTTGTCTATTCGCAGATGCAGCAATAGAGCTCTTCCAACTGAAGTTTTTCTTATCCATTATGACTCCATTCACGGTCAGCTCAATACCATTATTCAGTATTTCTCCAGCATTCTTATAAGTAAGCGGTGCTGGATTTGGTGGTACTGGCACATTCACTTCCGTAACTAAATCAGTCGTAGACTTACTGTAAAGCTCTAAAGAACCGGTAATTCTATTTTTTAGAAAACCAAAATCAATTCCCACGTTTAGTTCTCCAACTTTTTCCCATCCTAAATCAGGGTTTTCATTATTGTTTGTATTATTTCTCCACCCCACTTTTTCTTCACCAGTTTCTGCATCAATAATGATTCCTGAAGGTTCGAACTGACGGCGATCTACTCCGTTAGGAATGTCTGCATTACCTGTAAGTCCATATCCTACTCTAAGTCGAAGGTCTGATACTTTGTCCGCATTTTGGAGGAACTTCTCCTTTTTAAGATTCCAAGCAGAGGATACAGCCCAGAAAGTACCCCATTCTCTATTTGCTCCATACTTAGTAGACTTATCCCTTCTCAATGAAGCTGTCAGATAATACTTCTTATCAAAGTCATAGATTGCTCTAGTGAAGTAAGAAGCAAGCCCTTCTTGGATGGAATTATAAGAAGAAACACTTCCCCAATTCACTACAGAGTACGCTTTTAAATTATCAGCACCTACACCCTCATAAAATGGGTCTATACCTCTCGCCTCCGCTTTGAAACCATCCGTAGACTCTTGTTGCCACGAGTGACCACCAATAACATTAAGGTTGTGAACATCTGAAAATGTATTGGTGTAGCTAATAATCTCAGAAAATTGGCTAAAGTACTTGTTGTTATATTCTCTGCTTGCATTACCATTTAGCTGGTTACTGAAAGCTGTAGCAGGAGACGCATACCATTTTTGATCATCATCACGACCCACGGCAGAATTCAGTGTAATTCTCCAGTTCTTGTTTATGTCATAAGTCATTCCAAAGTTACCTAGAAGTCTCTTTGCATCACGGTTGTTTTGGATTTGGTCGATGAGTGCAACAGGGTTATTGTATTGAAAATTTCTATCAGTTTCGAAAAATGTACCATCTGGATCATATACGGGATCTGTAGGGCTTCTTCTCATAGCCTGATATATTACATTGTCAGGAGCACTACCATCATCGTATTTAACATATTCATTTTTCTCAATAGTACCACTCAGTCTTGCAGTAAAAGTCACTTTATCATCGAATGCTTTCTGAGCTATATTTATTCTAGCTATATATCTATCTTTTCTTGTTCCTTTGAGCACTCCCGTGAGGTTGTTAGCACTTATACTTGCTCTATAGCTTGTATTCTCATCATTTTTACTGAATGCAAGAGTATGTTGCTGTGAAATCCCTGTTCTGTATATTTCATCCATCCAATCGGTATTTGCTCCATTGTCTTGGAAATTTTGACTACCAATTTCAGTAGCATAATCTCGTAATTCTTGACCAGAAAGGAAGTCTAATCTATTAGCTACTCGATCTAAGGATACAAAACTGTTGTATTCTACTTTTATTTTTTCTGAAGTCTTACCTGTTCCAAAGTTTCCTCCTTTAGTAGTGATGATTATTACACCATTCGAACCTTGAGTTCCGTATAATGAAGTAGAAGCAGCATCTTTCAAAACATTGAAAGTTGCTATATCGTCAGGGTTTAGTGTTGTAGGGTCCACGCCCACAACTCCATCTACCACATACAGAGGACCAGTACCACCTGTAATACTCGCACTACCTCGAATGTTTACATCAAATCCAGCATTTGGATCACCACCTTGTTTAGAAACGTTTACACCGGCAGCTTTCCCTTGCATACCTTGTATGGGGTCAGTAATACGACCTTTATTGAGCTCTTCAGAGGTAACTTGAGTCACAGCACCTGTTTTATCAGATTTTTTCTGAGTACCATATGCTATCACTATTACTTCATCTAGTTTATCCTCAGAAACCATTTTGATGTCAAAAACTCTTTGGTTTCCTACATCGATGGTTTGATCAGAGTACCCAACAAAACTTATCTTAAACTGAGTGACGTTTTCAGGTAAAGTCAGTTCAAATTTTCCTTCGGGTGTGGAAATAGCTCCACCGCTTGCATCCACAGGAACTACATATGCACCAACCAAAGGCTCATTGGTCTCCTGGTCAGTGATAGTACCGGAAATTTTAGTTTGTGCGAATGTGAATAATGATATTGTAAGAGCTAGGCAGGTAAGCGATAAGGCTCTCCATGAATGGATTGTTGTGATCATACGTTTGCTTTTTAGTTCACTTAGTGTAATAATGACACTAAGTGGAGTGGCAAATATATACGTTAAGAGAGATATTACAAGAAAATTACTTGTTTTTAATTGATGTAGCTTATAATGATATTTTAGGCTTAAAACATTATTAATGAGATGTTTAAGGGTTATGTTTTTTGTGGAATTAGAATTACTTCAAACAAAATCTTAGTGTCATTATTACACTATGTCTTTTTTTGTCGGTTTTTTAACTGCAATTTTGACCCATGCTCAAATGGAATAGTTTTAAAAAGCGAATTGGATTTTCTTTGTTTTGTGTGCTTACATCTATTGTTAACTTCGCACAAGTCGTTACTACAAACCTGCCATTTCCAACTGAAGGCGATGCAATAACTATAACCTTTGACGCCTCACAGGGTAATCAAGGTTTGAAAGGGTTTACAGGAGACATCTTTGCTCATACAGGTGTCGTAACTGACAAGACTATTGCTACAAATGGATGGAACTACGTACAAGGTCAATGGGGAACCAGTAATGCTCCTAAGTTAACGAATTTAGGTGGTGATAAATACGAATTAAAGATTGACAATATTCGTTCTTTTTACGGTGTTCTTCCTACTGATGAAGTGCTCAGAATCGCTATTTTATTCAGAAATGAAGCTGGTGATAAAGCGGGTAGGGCAGCTGATGGTAGTGACATATTTATTAATATATATAAGTCAGGTCTAGTTGCCCAAATCATCTCTCCCCAAAGCAATCAAGTATTTGGTAATGTAAATAGTATTTCACTTGAAGCTAGCAGTTCGGAGGATGCTTCACTTACGCTATTTCTTGATGGTCAAGAGTACGCGACTGCTCAAGGGAATGAGATAAGCGCGTCTATGAATGCTGTGACTAGTGACAATCACGAACTCATACTTAAAGCTGAGACTGCTGCCGAGACAGTTTATGATACAGTGAATTTTGTGCTATCCTTAGAAAAAGTAAGTGCTAAACTCCCTACAGATAATAAACTTGGAATAAATTATACTTCCGATACCAGTGTTGTTTTGGCACTATACGCTCCCTTGAAAGAGAGTGTTTTTGTAATTGGAGATTTTAATGACTGGAAGGTGAGCTTAGACTATGCTATGAATAGAAATCCAAACTCAGACACGCTTTGGACTGAAATTACGGGATTGGAATCAGGAAGGCGATATGCTTTTCAATATCTTATTGACGGTACGTTGCGAATAGCAGATCCTTTTAGTGAGCTAATATTAGACCCAGGCAATGATGGTTTCATTTCAAGCAAGGTACATCCTAACCCGCATCCATACCCAGCAAATAAAACCAATGGTATAGCTTCACTTTTAGAGATGGGCAAAACATCTTATGATTGGCAGGTAGACGATTTCGAAGCACCAAAGGAAAAAGATCTTATGGTTTATGAGTTATTGGTGCGAGACTTTGTAGCAGAACATAGCTATTTGACAATAATTGATAGCTTAGACTATCTTCAAAATTTAGGTATTAATGCTATAGAATTGATGCCTGTAAATGAGTTTGAAGGAAACATATCTTGGGGGTATAATCCTTCTTATCATATGGCATTAGATAAGTATTATGGTACACCTGAACATTTTAAGACTTTTATAGATGAGTGTCACAAACGTGGTATCGCAATTATTCTAGACGTAGTCTATAATCATGGCTTTAGCCAATCTCCACTCTGTCAAATGTACTGGGACAATGCAAACTTCAGACCTACAGAGAACAGTCCTTATGCCAATGTTACAGCAAAGCATGATTTTAATGTAGGTTTTGATTTGAATCATGGCAGTACTGCAGTGAAAAATTTTGTCAAGCAAGTTGTTCAGTATTGGTTAGAAGAATATAATGTTGACGGTTTTAGGTTTGATTTATCCAAAGGGTTTACTCAGAAAAATACGTTAGGTGACATTGGAGCTTGGAGTGCTTATGATGGTGAACGAGTAAATACTTGGAAAAGAATATATAACGAAGTGAAAGAAGTTAACCAGGACGCTTATGTTATTCTGGAACATTTCGCAGACAATAGAGAAGAGAAAGAATTAGCAGACTATGGCTGTATGTTTTGGGGAAATATGAATCAAGAAGGCTTAGAAGCTGCCATGGGGTATCCTTCTAATCTGACAGGAGCTCATCACACTTCTAGAAATTGGAATGAACCAAAGCTTTTGGCATATACTGAGAGTCATGATGAAGAGCGAATGATGTTTAAGACCTTATCGTTTGGGGATAATGCAGGCGATTATGATGTCAAGGATTTTAACACTGCCTTGGATAGATCTGAACTTTCTTGGGTAGTATTTTCAAGCATCCCAGGTCCTAAGCTTATGTGGCAATTCCAAGAGTTAGGATATGATGTATCTATAGACGAAAATGGAAGAACGGGTGAGAAACCTATAAGATGGGATTACTTTAAAGAAAGTCCTCGAAAGGATGTTTACGAAGTTTTTTCTGAAATGAATAAACTAAAAAATACATATGAAGCATTTCAAGGAGATAGTTTCAGTATGGATTTAGATGGGTTTGTTAAACAGGTATTACTTTACGATGAGAATCAATCGTTTATTGTGTTGGGGAATTTTGATGTTGAAAGCGTAGAATCGGATGTGTTCTTTTTTGAAGAAGGAATGTGGTATGATTACTTTACAGGAGACAGTTTTTATGCTATCTATAATGACATGAAAGTGAATTTGAAACCTGGCGAGTATCAAGTATGGACGAATAAAAGAATCTTCACAGATTTATCAATAGGTTCAGTATATGATTTAAATGAAAATAACATAAGACTTTACCCAAATCCAGCTTCAAACCAGTTAAATATTGAACTTATCTCAGGTACAGTAGAGGAGTACAGAATCATAGCTGCAGACGGCAAGACTGTGGCAGCTGGTAAAGGTGATGCCGCTAACATTAGTGGTTTTACACCCGGAGTTTATCTAGTGAGAGTGTTTGACGGGTCTATTTGGTATTCTCAAAGATTGGTGAAGCAGTAGACTTGTATAAGAGCAACTAGTTAGTTGCCTTCCAAACAGAATCTGCCACCATTTTAGAAGGCTTTTCATCTCCTAAAAGATTTTGAAGGCTTTTATAGTCGGAGAATATTTCTTTTTTCCGAGTTTCATTGTCTAGTAATAGGCTGAGTTCTGTTTGAATTTTCTCAGGATTAAAGTCATACTGCAAAAGCTCTGTAATCACAGCTTTACCGAGTATGAGGTTTACTAAAGATACATATTCCAGCTTGAGCACAGTTTTAGCGATTAGATAACTTATGAAATTAGCTTTATAGCAAATCACCTGGGGCACGTTCATTAGTGCAGCTTCTAAGGTTGCAGTACCCGAAGTTACAATAGCCGCATCACAACTAGCAAGAAGAGAATACATGTCATTTTGTATCAATTTCAAGTTTGGATCGAACTGGTGGTAATAATCAGTATCGAAACCTGGTGCTTGAGCTACCCAAAACTCATATTCATTAAAGTGCTTGAGAGCGTCCAACATGATAGGGAGAGCAGCAGATATCTCTTGTGATCTGCTACCTGGAAGTAGTGCAATTCGCTTATTACCCCTTTGGATTTGGTTGGTGCTTAGGAACTCATTAACGGTTTCTTTGCTTGGATTGCCTACATAAGTGTGGTGCACACCTTTTTCAGTGAAGTATTGCTTCTCAAAGGGAAGAATGCAGTACAATTCATCAACGTATTTTTTTATTCTTTTAATTCTGCCTTCTTTCCACGCCCATACTTTAGGAGAGATATAGTAGTGAACGGGTATATCTAGTTGATGAGCATATTTGGCAATTTTAAAATTGAATCCAGGGTAATCAACAAGAAGAGCGATATCTGGCTTCCAGTTTTTTATATCGTTTTTGACGAGAGTTAGATTCTTAGAAATTTTTCTAAGACTTAGAAGAATTTCTACAAACCCCATAATTGCCATTTCTTTTTGGTGAATGAGCAGTTCCTGACCAGCAGCCTCACTTTGATCTCCGCCCATTCCTCTGAATTGGGCTTGACTATCTAGTTTTTTAAGTTGAGAGATTACTCGACTTGCGTGGTTGTCACCAGATGTTTCTCCAGAAATTATATAATACTTCATTTCCTACATCAGAGTGAAATAGACAATGAATAGCCCACAAATGATAGTAGAAAAAACAATGCCTTGAGCTGTTCGCATTCGGTTATCATTAATAAAGTAAAAGAAAGGGGCCAAATTAAAGATGGTAGCCATTTTTAACCAGGGACTAATGGTGCCAGTAGTGAACCCTGTTTTTAGAAAGACCCAAAAACTCATATGCTCAAAACTATATACTTTAAATCCAAAAAGAATAATTAACGGGCCAAGGATTCCTATAATCAATCCAATGGGTATGGAATTGAATGATTTTTTCATAAATCCCAAGAGTTTAAGGTTGGAATAGCGTGATGAGCTGTTAAGTCAAATTGTACGGGCACCATAGAAACAAATCCATTTGCCAATGCCCATTCGTCAGTGTCTTCACCTTTATCCATATTCGTAAACTTGCCTGTAAGCCAGTAATAGTCGCGTCCGTATGGGTCACGACGTTGGTCAAATTCTTCAACCCATTTTGCCTTTGCTTGTCTACATACCTTCACACCTTTAATATCTTCTAATGGAATGTTGGGGATATTGACACTCAATAATGTGTCAGTAGGTAAGCCGTTTTGGATCACATTTTTTGTAATCTTCTCCATAAACACTTTTGTTGCGGTGAAGTCTGCATCCCAGCTAAAATCAGTGAGAGAGAATCCAATAGCCGTGATTCCTTCTATAGCTCCTTCCATAGCTGCACTCATGGTGCCCGAATAGATGACATTGATAGAGGAGTTTGAACCATGATTTGCACCGGATACCAACAGGTCAGGCTTACGATGCAATACTTTGTCTACCGCTATTTTCACACAATCTGCAGGTGTGCCGCTACAGTGGTAACTTTCTACCTCTGGTCCGAATTGATTATTTTTAACTAACCTTAGTGGTTTATTGATTGTTATGGCATGACCCATGCCACTTTGTGGGCTATCTGGGGCTACTACTACTACGTTTCCAAGTTTTTTCATGACATCTACAGTAGCAAGTATACCTGGAGCTGTAATCCCATCGTCGTTACTAATCAGTATTAGTGGTCTATTTGTACTCATATTTTGAAATGGTAATGCGAAGGTAGATAGAATAAGTAAGTTTGGGAATATTCAATTTGTTTGATAATATTTTAATCTATTTTACTGATAACTAAGACCTAAATTTGCAATAACATTATGCTGTTAAACCTAAAAGTTAAGAACTACGCACTCATTTCTGATATAGATGTAAGTTTTGAAAGTGGTATGAATATTATTACTGGAGAAACAGGAGCAGGAAAGTCAATATTAGTGGGTGCCTTAGGACTGGTTTTGGGTAAGCGAGCAGACAGTGCATCATTACGCAACAAAAGCAGTAAATGCGTCATTGAAGCTTCTTTTTTGATTAAAGACTTTGACCTAAGTAATTGGTTTGAAGAAAATGATTTAGACCATGAAGACAATACATTTATGCGAAGGGAGATTACCTCTTCTGGGAAAAGTAGGTCTTTTATCAATGATACTCCAACATCGCTCAAGGTAATGGTTGAATTGGGATCTAAGCTTGTGGAAGTTCACTCCCAGCACGATAATCTACAACTCTTTGAACAGGAGTTTCAGTATCGTAGCTTGGATGTATTAGCAGATAATACCGTTCTTTTAAGAGATTATCAGTCAGAATTATCAAAATTCAATCGATTAAAATCTGAATTGAAAAGTTTGAAAGACAAAGAAGCTGAATTAGTGAAAGAAGCAGATTATAATCAGTTTTTGCACGACGAATTGGTAGCTATTGATTTAGATACTGTGGATGAAGATGCACTAATCCAAGAACAAGAGCTCCTAGAAAATGCAGAGGAGTTGATTGCTACCTTTCAGCAAGCTGATCAGATATTGGGAGGCTCAGAATATGCAATCATAAATCAGTTAGATGATTTGAAGAATATCTTCAGACGACAAAGTACAAGCTTGACAGATTCTTTGGGAGAAAGGGTACATTCAGTTCTCATTGAATTACAAGACATATCCTCAGAGATTGATAACGAGGCTCAACGTGTTGAAATAAACCCAAAGCTTCTGGAAGAGGTGGGGGATAAGGTCGGGTTACTTCATCAGATGAAGAATAAGCACAGGTTAGAAAGTATCGAAAAACTAGTAGAGCTTCGAGAAGAGTTAGCAAAGAAATTAGCAGATTCATCTTCTATCGCTGGTAGCATTATAGATTTAGAAAAAGACATATTGTCAATGGAGCAATCCTTAAAATTGAAAGCCAAATCGTTAGCAACAAAACGAAGAGAGAGAGCTATAGCTATAGAAATGAAGATTAATGATCAATTAGCCGGTCTAGGCATGGAACACTCAATGATACGATATACGCTCAGTTCTTCTGAAGAGCTAAATATTTACGGTTTAGATGACCTTTGCATTGACCTTTCTTCTGACGGAGGAGATATGTATTCACCTCTTAAGAAATCAGCTTCTGGAGGTGAGTTAGCTCGGATTAACCTTTCACTCAAAAATCTGCTCTCTAGTCGCATCCAAATGCCGTGTAGCATATTTGATGAAATAGATACTGGAGTAAGTGGAGAAATAGCTCGAAAAGTTGGAGCAAAGATGAAAGAAATGAGTAGTGGCCAACAGGTAATCGCAATCACACACTTACCACAAATAGCATCAATTGGTAAGAATCATTTATTTGTGTATAAAACGGATGAAAATGATAGGATAGAGACCAAGGTGAAAACGCTACAAAAGGGTGAAAGGATATCTGAGATAGCTAAGATGATCAGTGGAGACAATCTTACTGAACATGCTTTAGAGCAGAGTAAGGCACTCTTAAGATTTTAAAGAAAATCTAAGACTCTTTCCATTTTCATACCTCTACTTCCTTTTATCAAGAAAGCTGTTTCTTGATATTTCTCATTTTTAATAATTGCTCCTAGCGTTTCCATATTCGATGGTGTGGGAATACCGCTATTCTGAAAAATCGAAGCAAAATGCTGGCCAAGTGTATAAATCTGATTAAAATTAAATTGGCTACACCACTGCAAGAGTTCATCGTGTTCTTGATTTGCTGTAGGACCCATTTCGAACATATCTCCGAGTATCAGCACCTTCTTGCTTTGTGGCATATTTGCAAAATTTCGAATAGCTACTTGCATACTACTAGGATTAGCATTGTAGGCATCAAGTATGATGGTATTTGTTCCTCGTTTCAAAAGTTGAGACCGGTTATTGTCTGGCTCATAGCTTGATATAGCATCCTGTATATTTTCCAATGGAACATTGAAGTGTTCTCCAATAGCTATGGCAATAAGTATGTTGTCTAGATTGTAATCACCCATCAATTCTGAGTGAAAAGAAAGACTCTTGTATTCAAAATGTATATTCGGAACAAGTGATTTTATTTCTACATTTGATTTACTATGACTAAGTTTTTTGGTAATACTACGGCTCATCCTAGTTAGCCACTCATCATCAGCGTTTAAAAAGATATGGCCATCATTTTCATTAATATGCTTGTAAATCTCACTTTCTTCCTTCGCAACAACTTCTAAGGTGCCAAATCCTTCTAAATGTTCCTTTCCAATGTTTGTGATAAGTCCGTAGTTGGGACGGGCAATGTTGCATAGCATTTCTATTTCACCTGGGCTATTTGTACCTAATTCTACTATTGCGATTTCAGTATCTTGGGGCATGAGAAGCAGAGTTATAGGCACCCCTATGTGATTATTGAAGTTGCCAGCTGTACAATGCGTCTTATACTTACTATTCAGAACAATTTGGATAAGATTTTTTGAGGTAGTTTTACCGTTGCTTCCGCAAATTCCAATGACTGGAATATCAAAACAGCTTCTATGAAATTGTGCTAGGTCTTGCATAAATTGGAGTACGTCATCTACTCTAATGAGTCTGCCGTCTTGTTCTTCTATTTCATCTACTACAGCGTATGCCGCACCGTCATTTAGAGCTTGTTTTGCATAAGTATTGCCATTGAAGTTGTCACCCTTCAATGCAAAAAATATATCACCCTTGGATATGGATCTGCTATCTGTAGTAAACTGAAAATCACACTCTGTAAAGAGGTTGTAAAACTTAACAATATCCATAATTCTAAAATATCTGTGTAACAAATTTGGTATATTAGTGGTCTATTTAAAAACGGCATCATGAAAAAGATTCTACTTATCACTACACTCATCATTTTTAGCACCGGTCTACAAGCACAGCTGTTTAAAGAAACCAAAGGACCAATTGTGAAAGATCAGAATGGAGAAGTCATGAATCTGGCATTTTCAGGTGGATTAAATCAACCTCAATTTTCTAATGTAGATATTAATGGCGATGGGAGTCTAGATTTACTCATTTTTGATAGATCTGGAAGTAAACACTTGATATTTGTATCTGAGAAAATGGGCTCAGAGGTCACCTATAAGTATGCTCCAGAGTATGAGGAATTCATTCCAGAGTCTAACACTCTCACATTAACTAGAGATTTTGATGCAGATGGAGATATGGATTTGTTCAACTTCATCAATGATTCCTTATTCCTATACCGAAACGAGTCTTTCAAGGTGAGTACTAATCTGCTGCCTAGTTTTGAAGTAGAAAAGCCATTAATAGCCCTAGACAAGGTAAGTCCAAATGCTACATTTCCTTACAAAAAGCTAACATCTCTTGGTATGTGTATTCCTGCAATACAAGATGTAGACGGAGATAGTGACTTGGATTTCATATCTATGTTGAATTTTACGGGTTCCACTATGATTCTGTATCATAACAATAGTGTAGAAAATAGCTACCCTTTAGACAGCATCAATTATGATATTGTAGATAAATGCTATGGAGGTGTATCTGAAGACTTCGATATTTATTTGAATGCTGAATGCTTTTTCTTTGAACGTTATAAGAAGAAACATTTTTCAACCAAGACCTTGTTATCATTCGATAATGATGGAGATGGAGATATGGATCTATTTATAGGGAACTCTGAGAAATTGTCTAATCCGGTATACTTTTTAGAAAACGGTAAAAGTGATTTGAACTTCTATAAGGATACATTTATCACTATAGATACCGCATACTTTAGCGAAAATGTCGAGCAACTTATGCCAATCGCCCCAGGTATGTATAGTGTAGATATCAACTTAGATGGCACATTAGATCTTATTCTGAGTGCAAACGATGCTGACAAATCTTCTTACCCAATAAACGAAAAAGACAATGTGCTTTTCTTTTTGAATACTGGAGCAGATGATAATCCTAATTTTGAGTACCAAAGAAATGATTTTTTGGTGGGGGACATGATTGATTTAGGTTCACACTCAGCTCCGACATTTTCGGATTTAGATGGAGATGGTGATCAAGATATGGTGGTAGCTACTAGTGGAAATCATTTTGAGAATATGGGTGAAGCAGACTATTTGGTATATTATGAGAATATTGGTAGTGCTACAAAGCCAGAATTTCAACTTGTAGATGAAGATTATCTCGGGATTAAGTCTAAGGACTATCAAGTGATTATACCTTCATTTGCGGATTTAGATGATGATGGCGATATGGACTTATTTCTTGGAAGAGCACAAGGAGAGATTTCATATTATCTTAATATTGGAACTAGAATAAATCCAAGTTTTGACTTTCAGACGGATAATTATGCTGATATCAAAGTTGTCTCTCATGCTGCACCTGTTTTCTATGATCTAAATGATGACGGCAAAACAGACCTTTTACTCGGCAGTGATGCTGGTACTGTAAGGTATTACAAAAATGAAGGAACTTCATCATTGCCAGATTTCATACTGGCTGATGATTCGCTTGGAGGTATAATTGTGAATGAGCTTATACTTCAAAGAATCCTTGGATCAGAAGGATTCAGAGATACCTTCATATACAAATATGAAGGCTACTCGGTTCCTACGATTGTTACTTGGGAAAATGGAGAAGTAGGCTTAGCTGTAGGTTCTGATGAGGGCTTGGTTAAACTTTATACCATTGCCGATGATATAAGTACGGACTTCGAAGAAGAAGAAGAGTATCTGCAAACAAGCTTGACTAAAACCAATTTTTCCAAAGATTGGGGGACGTCGACTTGTTTGGGAGCGGCAGACCTTAATGGTGACAAAGTATCAGACATAGTTGTAGGTAATGCACGAGGAGGGTTAAATTTCTTAGAAGGAATTCCTGGAGCAAAGTCAAATTCGATTAGTAGTATAAAATTAGAATCATTCAATGTGTATCCGAATCCGACAAATGGAATAATTACCGTTTTTGCTAATTCTAATAATCTTCTAGATTACAAACTTTTCGATTTAAGTGGTCGCATATTACAAGAGGGTACTGTACGATCTAGAGGTTCTATTCAACTAGATGTTTTAACATCAGATGGTATCTATTTTCTATCTTTAGAGGATGATTCAAAACTTTTTGCTCCGCAAAAAATAATCGTCACTAGATAGGGCATTCATAGATTTCGGCCTTATTTTGTGTTGCAAATAGTAGTTGATAAATCGAGTGTACTAAAAACTGACGTAGTAATAATAGGTGCAGGGCCGTCCGGATGCAGTGCTTCATTATATCTATCTAAATTAGGAGTAGATTATTATGTGCTTGTAGAGAAGGATAGTTTCCCTAGAGATAAGGTTTTCGGCGATGCTTTGAGCGGAAAAGTATTAAGTCAGCTAAAGGCACTCTATCCGAAATGGATAGATGAAATTAAGGCTTTAGGTTCTTTGTATACGCCTAGTTGGGGAGTGATATTTTCGGCTCCAGATTCCAATCAAGTAAGTATTCCTTCTATACATAAGCCTTCAGATGCGGAACACAGTCCAGGGTGCATTGCTAAACGTTTAGATTTTGATAGTTGGATTTTTCAAAGATTGCATCTCCATATGCAACAGTTTTTCTAAACAATAAAGTAGAAGACTTAGAAATCTCTGATGAAGGTATCTGGACTCGAGGTGGTGATTTCTCGATAGAGTCTAAATTGGTAATTAGTGCAGAAGGAACAAGAACACTCTTAGCTAAAAAGTACCTGAGTTTTGAATTAGAACGAGAACACCATAGTGCGGGTCTTAGAGCTTATTATGAAGGAGTTTCTGGGATGGATGAGCAGGGATTCATTGAGCTACATTTTGTAAAGGAAAGCTTACCTGGCTATTTCTGGATATTTCTATTTCCCAAGGGACAGGCCAATGTTTGTATAGGCTTGCTAAGTAAATATGTGAGCCAGAAAAACATCAACCTAAAACGTTTGATGCAGGAGGTAATAGATAGTCCAAAATTTAAGCATCGGTTTAAGAATGCCCGGTTACAGTCCAAAATTCTAGGTTGGGGATTGCCTTTAGGTAGTAAGAAAAATAGACCAATCAGTTGCAATCGTTTGATGCTTGTAGGAGATTCTGCAAGTGTTATAGATCCTTTTACAGGTGAAGGAATAGGAAGCAATGTTCACTGGTAAATGGGCTGCACAGCACGCCAGGCAAGCAATAGGTCTGCAAAGGTACGACGCAGCTTTTATGAAGGGATACGATAAAACCGTCTAAATAAAGATTGGTCAAGAACCTCGTGTAAGCACGATTATGTTAAAACTGGTAAATTATCCTAGACTAATGAGTTGGATGATTCGAAAAATAAAGAGAAACGATGAATTGAGAGAATCTATTACATTCATGTTTGATAATGTAGATCTCAGAAAAAAGTTTGCAAACCCAATGTTCTACTTGAGGATTTTGTTTAAGTAATCTAAAAAGTTACCATTAGACTAATGCCATTTGCATTTAAATTCAAAGTGGCTTGGTATTTATTGAAAGTAGATTTATTACTTCCTAAATCGTTATTGTATTTATCTACGGCTTGATATGTTTTGTTTTTATAAGATTTGTTCAATGGAATACTCCCTATAATTAAAGCTGAGCCTATCATTATTGGTACTACGTTAAATTCTCTCCCTTCAGAACTGCTAGAGGAGCCTAGTTCATATCCAATTACAAATCCACCAAGACTACTAATTATAGTTGCTCCTAGGTAAGCATTTGAAGCTTTTCTTAATAGTGTGTATGCCTCAGATTCTTTATCCATCATATCTAGTATTTCTCCATGTGAATACTTTTCCAAGTTTTGATATATTTTAAATGCCGTCCATGTTTTTACTACAGTGAGTTCATCTGACTTATTCTGTCCGAACAAAACGATAGTAGAGCACAGAATAAATATGAGTGTAACGATGTACTTCACTAAGAAATAATGATTTTAGATATTCTATTACAATTGTTCAATGATTGCCATAGGGCCTCCACAGTAAGT